>ENA-OQNN01000870-OQNN01000870.1-human-gut-metagenome-genome-assembly--contig:-NODE-870-length-25497-cov-26.731849_pt1 | contig 25497 bp, 23 predicted proteins | sample MGYA00242624_ERZ504870 | MGnify/ENA primary metagenome ERZ504870 (study PRJEB26092, sample SAMD00036379) | human gut metagenome | host: Homo sapiens | study: EMG produced TPA metagenomics assembly of... | reverse complement strand
CACACAATCACTGCACCGTCCGGATGCATCCCTTCTGCAGCAATCAAAGCAGAGTGTAAAGTGTACTACATCAAGCCGGAGCTGTTTGATCTCGGCAAGACCGAGCTGAAAACGCCTGCCGGTAATCTCGTTCCCTGCTACGATCTGGAACGCACTGTTTGCGATGTGATCCGCAGCCGTAATAAGCTCGGAACGGAAACCTTTTTGGCGGCGCTGAAACTGTACGCTGCCAATCCCAAGAAGGATTTGAACAAGCTCAATTCTTACGCGAAGAAGATGCGTGTGGCGAACATCCTGCGTCAATACTTGGAGGTGCTTCTGTGAGCAAAGCAATGAGCCTGAAAGCAAAGATCCGCAACATTGCCAAGAAGAAAAACATCCCGGCTCAGGTGATCTTGCAGAACTATATGTTTGAGCGGCTGCTTGTACGCCTTTCTGCTTCAGCGTATAAAGAGAAGTTCGTTCTGAAGGGCGGTATGCTGGTGGCGGCCATCGTCGGTCTGGACAACCGGGCTACGATGGACTTGGACACCACATTGAAAAACCTGCCCCTCACACCGGATGCGATCCGCAGTGCGTTGGAGCAGGTCTGCGCCATTTCTTTGGACGATGGCGTGGTATTCGAGATTGGAACCATCTCTCCCATCCGGGAGGATGATATTTACGGCGGCTACCGCGTCATGCTGAACGCCAGGTTCGACACACTTCTGACCCCGATGAGTATTGATGTGTCCACCGGTGATGCCATCACACCTCATGCGGTGCAGTACAACTTCTCCGAGATTTTTGATGATGAAAAGTCCTATGAGCTGTGGGCGTATAACATTGAAACAGTCATGGCAGAAAAGGTGGAAACCATCCTGCAGCGTGGTGTGTTCAATACCCGCCCCAGAGATTTCTATGATGCCTACATACTGACCACAACACAGAAATTTGATAAAGCCGTGTTTGCTGAGGCGCTGAGTGCAACAGCCAAGCATCGCGGCACTGCGGAGCAGATCACAGATGTCCCTGAAATACTGCACAACATCGAGGAAAGCCCAGAACTCCGCGCCATGTGGGATAAATACCGTAAGCAGTTCGCTTACGCGCAGGATATTACCTACGAGCAGATTATAGATGTGGTGAGGACTTTGGTCGGGTAGTTATTTTCAGCGACCCGGACTCGAAATCGTGGTCGCTACTCGGTAGCTCCCTGACCGGAATCCCTTGATTTTACGGGGTTTTTCGGGTATTCTTAACTTAATATTTTTGCTTGTTCTCCCCATCAGTTCTCCCCGTTTTCCGAGGTGCTGATGTTGAGATAAATACGGAGCGGTATCGAAGTGGTCATAACGGGACTGACTCGAAATCAGTTGAACCGCAAGGTTCCGTGGGTTCGAATCCCACCCGCTCCGCCAGAAATCACGCCAGTAGTCGGTTTTTCCGGCTGCTGGCTTTTCTTTTTCAGTTCTGTGCAAAGCCCAAGCCATTGAGCATTGCATCAGCCGAAGTCAGCTTCGAGCTGTAATCCAGATGTGCGTAAATGTTCGCCGTAGTTGAGAAGTCGCTGTGACCAAGCCATTCCTGAATCTGCTTCATGGGAACACCGTTTGCCAGAAGCAACGAGGCGCAGCTATGCCGGAGATCGTGATACCTGATCTGCCTCATCCCCTTCGCCTTGAGCAGCTTCGGAAAGCTCTCTGTGACGTAGTGGGGCTTGATCAGATCGCCAATCTCATTGACACATACATACGCAAGCCGTATGATGAAGCTTGGCTGCTATCTGTTCATGGCAATTGTCGGTCTCATTGGGTTTATGAATCTGGCAAACACCATGATCATCAATATCACCACGAAGAAGCAGGAATACGGTGTGCTGCAAGCGGTAGGCATGACCAATAAGCAGTTGAATCTGAGCTTACAAATACAGGGCTTGATTTTTACGGTTGGCACCATCTGCGTCGCACTTGCTGCCGGTCTGCCCCTTGGCTATGCACTGTTTTCCTATGCGAAGCATAATGGGATTTTTGGAATGAACGTTTATCACGTTCCTCTTATCCCGATTCTTGTTATGATTCTTCTGGTTGGTATTCTACAAATTGTGCTTTCCTGTGTTTTAAGCAGTAATCTGAAAAAGGAAACACTGGTAGAAAGAATAAGGTATCAGGGATAGCAAGTATTGCTAGGTTATCCTTTGTATCATAACAGGAATTAAAAGCACTTGGCTTCAAAAAGTTTTGTACTTTTGACAAAATGCAACCGATTTTTCATCAATTATAAATTTGATTAAGCAGCCTGTGTGTAATGAAGCATACAGGCTGCTTGCATTTTATAACTCTAATGAATCTTCTGCATCTACCCACATCTGTTAATTGCCCTCAAGATATAATCTCGCATATTCAAGTGGTTCATCGACTGCAAGTGAAGTCAATGCACAGTCTGATCCGGGTGTAGTTTTTAAATTCTTTTCGGCTTTTCAGCAGTCTATAGCCAACATTTGTATAAATGTCAATGCTGTTTCGTTGTGGATTGTATTCTGCAAATATTGTTCTCATCGTATCCCACCTCCTTATCATTTAATCAATCATTAGTAGCAAAAATTAAGAAGCATTTTAATCAGTCCACAATGTCACTTTTATTTTATGTTATACTGTTTTATATAATTTTTTTGCTCTTGTATTTGCCCTTATCAGAATTCATAAACACTGATGGGACGATATAACACAAGGGAAAAAATAAGGGAAAGCTCACCTGCGACAAATCCAGTGTTTTCAAGGGTTTGCAAAGAATTTAATAACAAAATATAACAGTTATTAAATCTCTTAAAACAGGTGAAATCTCAATCGTAATTTGGAGGAGAACCACTTTAATGATTAGAGAGTTACAAAAAGCGGATATAGATAAAGTTGCAGACATATGGTTGAATACAAACGTGACAGCACATTATTTTATCTCTAAACAATATTGGCAAAATAATTTTGAATTAGTGAAAGAATTGCTGCTGCAGGCAACTGTCTATGTCTATGAGGATAATCAAGAAATACAGGGATTTATAGGTCTAAATGATGAATATATTGAGGGTATTTTTGTTTCTAATGAAATGCAGTCTCATGGTATAGGAAAAGCTCTTCTGAATTATGCAAAAAATAAACGAAGCAAATTATTTTTGAATGTATATCAAAAGAATATACGGGCAATAGCCTTTTATCAAAGAGAAGGATTTGAAATTCAGTGTAGTGGTTTTGATGAATCTACTAAAGAAAAAGAATATGTAATGAAATGGCAACAGAAATAGAATTGGGGATTTATGGAGAAAATTCTTATGTGCAAAAATATTCAGATTAAAGAGGAACGAATATCTTCAATTGAATATATTGAATTTTTAAAACGTACGGATCTAGGATCACAGTATCCGAAGGAACGATTCGAAGAAAGAATAGCAAAGCTAGTTGATCATGTATCAATCAGTCTTATTGCAAGAAACAAGGATAATCAAATTGTCGGCGTTTTATTTGGATTGACCGACTATGCCTATTGGCTTTATATAACAGATTTAGGTGTAGACAGAGACTATTTACTGTTAAAGTCAGAACGCTCGTGACTTTAGTCATGAGATGAATGACGTATGTAACTGGTTTTCAGCTGTTTCTATACGTGAACCATGATATAATATATATGTAGAATGCATCGTAAAAAAGGAGATTTCGATATGTATACAGTACGTTTTCAATTGGAACTAAGTGGATCTGAAAAACGTTTTTTGTCGAAGTCTTTTTTTCTATGCGAATCAGATGCATAATCAGTTGGTTCGATATGCTACAAATCGACTGAATGCTTTATTTCATGATAAAGAATATGTGGGTGCACGCAAAGCTTATGGAGAAGCTGAATATTCTAAAAAGAAAGTATCTGAACTGTCAGCTTCTGAAAAAAAGAAGAAAAAAGAGCTGTCAAATATCATGTGTATGAAACAAAAAGAGTATAATCTTATGAAGACTTCTTTGTGTAAGTTTGTATCCAAAGAACAAAAGAAATACAAGAACTACATCAACTCTCATCAGGCACAGGCAGAAGCTGACGCTGTATATAAGGGAGTAGAAAAGGTTCTTTTTGAGGATGGGCGTCATCTTCATTATCGAAGATATAATAGTTTTGACTGTATCAAACAAAAATGTGCTGCAACAGGAGTGCGTCTTTTAAGATGGGATACCATCTGTTTTATGAAACATTACTACAAAGTTCGTGTCCCAAAGAATGAATATATTCAGAACATCATTTCATCTGTTGATTTAAAAGAAGATGTTGTTTATTCCTTTTTAAAAAGAATCGAATTCAACAGTGGATTCAAATATTATGTAGTGATCACACTTCGAGGTGATGCACCAAAACGAATCAAGCTGTCAAAAGATGGCGGACATCGTACAGGCGTTGACTTTGGAACATCAACGATTGCGACAGTCTCAAACAACGAGGTCCATCTGGAAGAATTGGCTCCAGAATCAGCCAAATATGAAAAAGAGATTCATCATAAGCAGAATCTTGTAGATGCATCTATGCGAAAACATAATCCAGAAAACTACAACAAAAATGGTACAATCAAAAAGGGAAAGCACAAGTGGAAGACAACGAGAAGGTGCAGACGTCTGAAACGGCAGATACGCGTTCTATATCGAAAACAATCTGCTTATATCAAGACTTCACATCATACCTTTATCAATAGAGTCGTTCAAAATACAAGCGAATTCATCCTTGAGCCAATGAACTTCAAAGCTCTGCAAAAGAAATCAAAGAAGACTAAACGACAGGATAAAGCCGTATCCATTAAGCAAAAAGACGGCTCTTCAAAGATGGTACGCAAATACAAACGTAAGAAACGTTATGGACACTCCATCAAGAACCGTTCTCCAGGTCTTATGCAGGCTGATTTAAAAACAAAAGCTACACAGTATGGAATACCATACTACGAAATAGATATTCATCTATATCGTGCTTCTCAACTTCACCATGATACTGGAGAATACATCAAGCCTACTTTAAGTGAAAGATTTAAAACGATTGAAGGACATAAAGTACAAAGAGATTTGTATTCTGCCTTTCTAATTTGTCATACTGACGACACATTGACTGCCCCTAATTTCAAAGCCTGTCATTTTGATTTTCCACACTTTGTAAAGATGCAGGACACATTGATTCTAAATATGAAAAAATGTGGACACACAATGAAACACTGCTTTGGATTCTAGCTTAAAGAATCTCTCATCCAGTCAGGTCTAAGGCGTAAGCCCTGCTGGATGCAGTATGAGTATACAGAGTACAGTCCACATGGATTGGAAATGCTCGAAAAACAAGAGCTATGCAAAGACTATATGCAAGGTCTAGAACCATGCTGAAAGCTTTGCGATGCTCCATTTCTTGCATTGTGAGAAAGAGAATCTCGTCATTTTAATGATGAGAGTACGTCAAATCAAGGAATTGGCACGGAATTGATTAAGACAGCACATTCTTTAGCAGGTGGTAAAAATGATATTGCGGTATATTTGGTTGCGAATGAAAATGCCATTGCATTTTACGAAAAATTAGGAATGAAAAAAGCAAATGAGGTGATGGAATATAACCACATTAAATGGACACCTTTCACTGTAAAGTAATCAACGTAATGCAATAGATAAATCAGAATTTGTGGAGGAACAAACATGACAAAGAATACTGTGATTTTTATTTTTTTAAACATGATATACCTACTTATTTGGTATGCAACAAACAAAATAAGAAGCACTAAAGTTGGTAAAGAACTAGACAATGGGTTTGAATTTTACAATAGTTTAAGTGCTAGTGATAAAGAAAATTATTGGAAAGAAGATACTAAAATTTTAAATCTTTTCTTTGTACTTTTCATAATATCTATGGATATTTCCGTTATTCTTCTTTTTAATGAAAATAATCTTTGGATATTTTCATTAGTTGCAGGATTAATTATTTCATCAGTTGTTGCAATAATATTGAGTATTAATCTTAAGAAGAAATACAAATAAGCGAATAAATTATAGTTTATGATCGTATAGATTAAGACAAAGCGTATTTATAAATGAAAGGCTGAGAGAGCAGTCTTTTTGTATAGTTTTCATATTTAATGGTATACTTTAAAAAATAGATAAAACCAAATTTAAGGAGTAATTATGGCTTTTGATTTTAAGAAAGAATATAAAGAATTTTATATGCCTAAAAATAAACCTGTGATTGTAAATGTTCCTGAAGCAAATTACATTGCGGTCAGAGGTGAGGGCAATCCAAATGAAGAAGGTGGAGCATATCAGCAGGCAATTGGCGTATTGTATGCGATTGCTTATACTTTGAGAATGAGTTATAAGACGGATTATAAAATTGAAGGATTCTGGTGGCAGGATGATATAGATGGTGTGAATTATGTAGATAAAGATTCATTTCATTGGATTTCAGTCATTCGATTGCCTGATTTTGTGAATGAAAAAGATTTTGAATGGGCTGTTGAAACAGCAACTAAAAAGAAAAAAATAGATTGTTCATCGGCAGAGTTTTTGACGATTGATGAAGGTTTATGTGTTCAAATCATGCACTTAGGATCTTTTGATGATGAACTAGCTACAGTTGCACTTATGGATGAATATTTAAAACAAAATGGATATGCGAATGATATGAATAGTCAAAGACTACATCATGAAATATATTTGTCGGATGCAAGAAAGGTTGCACCGGAAAAATGGAAAACAGTCATTCGACATCCTATAAGAAAGATTTAGATAATTGGAATTTGGAGGGAATAAATTCATGGCATTAAAATTAATGAAAGGCAGTTTGCAATACAAAAATCAAATTATAGAAATGATTAAAGAATGGAAATCGTATAACGATACCCATAACGCAAATACTTCGCCATGGGCTATATTTAAAAATGATTATGATGATTTTGAATATTATCTAAATAATTTAGAAATATCAACTACGGATGATGGGTTTGTTCCTGATTCTACTTTCTTTTGCTTAGATGAAGACCGGGATACCATGGTTGGTGCTGTTAATATCAGACATTACTTAAACGAATATTTATTGAAATATGGTGGTCATATTGGAGACGGTATAAGACCAAGCGAAAGAAAAAAAGGTTATGCAACCAAAATGATCAGCTTGGCTTTAGAAGAATGCAAGAAACTTGGTATGGATAAAGTTTTATTGGTTTGTGATAAAGACAACATTGGTTCTGTCAAATCAATTATCAATAATGGCGGAGTATTAGAAAACGAAGTTTTAAAAGAGGGTAAGCTAATACAAAGATATTGGATCATGTTGTAAATGTAAATTCCTGTTTGAATATTTATGGCTGATATATTTTAAAGGCCAAATTCGCAAAGTTCGTTGTAAAAAGTGTAGTAGAACCACAAAAGTTCGCTGCATTTTTTGTGATTCAATTGTGAGATTTATCTTTGATAACTTCCAGTTTGCCATTGTAGATAGTTTTGAAAGGAAGAGTTTATATGGATAGTAATGTTGCAGAAAATATAAATATACTCGCAAAGTTTTTGGGAACACGAGATATTGATGTGTTAAATCAAGAAGAATTGTTTGAACGATATGGAATTCATCAAGCGGATGTCATGGTTCTATTTGGTGGAAGTATTCTTGAAGGTGGCGATGTTTTAGCTAGTGGAATTAAAAACTTCGTTGCGAAAAAATATATTATTGTTGGTGGAGCAGGACATACAACAGATACACTACGTCAGGTTGTTCATTTAGAATATCCGGATATTGAGACAACGGATTTGTCAGAAGCAGAAATATTTCAAAAGTATATTAAACATGTATATGGATGTAAGGCAGATGATCTTGAAACAAAGTCTACAAATTGTGGGAATAATATAACGTATCTTTTGGATTTATTGAAAGAAAACAATATTTCTTTTAATAGTATCATTCTAAGTCAGGATGCTTCTATGCAAAGGCGTATGACGGCAGGTTTAAAAAAATATGTCAATAATGATGTGACAATCATTAATTATGCTACTTATTGTGCTAAAGTATTAAACCAGAATGATGAATTGGTTTATGAAGAAGATTTACATGGCATGTGGCCTATCAAGAGATACGTCAGTCTATTAATGGGAGAAATTCCTAGACTTTCAGATGATGCGAATGGCTATGGTCCGAATGGAAAGAATTATATTGCACATGTGGATATTCCCGAAAATGTGAAAATAGCTTTTGAAGAATTGAAGATGGTTTTTGGAAGTGAAACAAGAGAAGCGAATCCATTGTATGCATCAAAAGTAATTAAAAAATAGTTAACTGCATTATTTGAAAAATGAGTAAAGAAACTAAGAATTCGTTTAGGCGAATTCTTTTTTTCTGCGTTTAGCACACAGGTGTTGACACTGCTAAAAAGGTGTTGTATAGTATTAGCAGGCAAAATATTAGAGTGCTAATGAAGGAGTGGTATTATGGCTAAGAAAAAACAGTTTAAAGCGGAGTCAAAACGTTTATTGGATTTGATGATCAATTCCATTTATACACACAAGGAAATCTTCTTACGTGAGCTTGTATCGAATGCGAGTGATGCGATTGATAAATATTATTATGAAAGTCAAGGTCATGCAGATGCAAGTCAATTTGAGATTCGTATTGAACCAAACAAGGAAGCTCGTACTTTAACAATTTCGGATACTGGTATTGGTATGTCGAAGGAAGAGTTAGAGGAAAACTTGGGTACAATTGCGAAGAGTGGTTCTTTGGCTTTTAAAGAGGAAATGAAGAAAAAAGAAGAAAACAACGATGAAGATGTTGATATCATTGGTCAATTTGGTGTTGGATTCTATTCTGCATTTATGGTCGCAAAAGATGTTCGTGTTATTACGAAAAAAGCAGGTAGTGATGAGGCTTATGAATGGGTGAGTGCTGGTGAAGATGGTTATGAAATCACACCTTGTACAAAGGAAACAAATGGTACAACAATTGTTTTAACTTTAAAAGAAGATACAGATGAAGAAAACTATTCTAAATATTTGGAAACTTATGAATTAAAAGAATTAATTAAAAAATATTCAGATTATATTCGTTATCCAATCAAGATGAATGTAGAAACTCAAAAAATGAAAGAGGGTACGGAGGAAAGTGAAAAGCCTGAATATGAAACAGTGGTGGAAGATCAGACTTTAAACTCAATGGTTCCTTTATGGAAACGTCAAAAATCGAAGATTACAGATGAAGAATACAATCAATTCTACAAAGATCATTTCTATGACTACCAAGATCCTCAAAAAGTGATTCATTTTAGTGTAGAGGGAAATACAAGCTTTACAGCATTGCTTTATATTCCATCACACTTACCTCAAGGATTCTATTCTCAAGACTACAAGAAAGGGCTTCAGCTCTATTGTAGAGGCGTATTCATTATGGATCATGCCGAAGAATTGTTGCCAGACTCATTGCGTTTTGTGAAAGGTCTAGTGGATTCTCAAGATTTATCTTTAAATATTTCTCGTGAAATGCTTCAACATGATCATCAATTAAAATTGATTGCGGGTCGTATTGAAAAGAAAGTATTGAATGAACTTGGAAATATGCTTGCCAAAGATCGTGAAGCATATGAAAAATTCTTTGAAGAATTTGGTGTAAACTTGAAGTTTGGTGTCTACAACAACTATGGTATGGATAAAGAAAAATTCCAAGATTTATTGTTGTTCTACTCTTCAAGAGAAAAGAAATATGTTACTTTAAGTGAATATGTTTCTCGTATGAAAGAAGATCAAAAAGATATTTACTTTGTATCTGGTAAAGATGTTGAATTGATTGATAAGATGCCAGTTGTTCAAACATTGAAGAATAAAGAGTTTGAAGTTCTTTATTTAACAGATGAAGTGGATGAATTTGTAATGCAGACATTGATGAACTACAAAGAAAAGACGTTCAGAAATGCAGCTCAAGGAGATTTAGATTTAGATTCTGAGGAAGAAAAGGAAGCTTTAAATAAATCAAAAGAAGAAAATAAAGATTTATTGACATTTATGAAAGAAGCTTTAGACGATGAGGTTGCTGAAGTGAAATTGTCAAATAAATTAACAGAGGATCCAGTATGCTTAACGGCTGGTGAAGGTATTTCTTTTGAGATGGAAAAGGTTTTCGCAAATATGCCTAACCAAAGTCCAATGCCTATGAAGGCAACGCGTATTTTGGAAATTAATCCAAATCATCCAATCTTTGAAACATTGAAGACTTTATACACTTCTGATAAAGATAAAGTTAAAGAAGTTGCTGAAGTATTATATGATCAGGCTTGTTTAATTGAAGGCTTCGCAATCAAAGATCCAATCGCATATTCAAAGAAGATCTGTGAATTGTTAGTGAAATAATTCTAGGCACAAACTTTCGAGTTTGTGCTTTTTTTCATTCATGATACATTTAATCTAGGTGAAGATTATGAAGTATCAAGAATTAATGAAAGAAGTAGAAGGTGTTGGAAAACTAAAGTTAAGTGAGCAGGAAAACTTTTATCGTGATGTATTAAATGAAAGTTCAAATGATTTAGAAGTTATGGTTGCAGCCACCTTTTATTTGGGTATGGCTTATTATTATGAAGGAAATTTTAATAAGGCAAAAGAGATTATTGAACCCATCATTTTGCAGTATCAAAGTATGCCATTTGTAAGAGAACTTATTTCTGCATTCAATTTAATGGGTGTCATGCTCTATTATGATGGAGCAAATGTTTCAAGTCGATATTATTATGAAAAAGCTTTACAGATTGCGATGGAACATGAGGATGTTGGACATTATTGTTATGAATACAACAATATTTCAATTACGTATGTAAAGCAGGAAAAGTATGAAGAGGCTTTAGATAGTATTTTAAAAGCTAAAGAATACATGCCATGTTGCGTTGAAGATATGGGTGCCTATGTCTATTTGAATTTAGCTTTGATTTACAATAGCCTAAATCAAGTGGAAAAAGCTTTAGAAGCTTTTTATATGGGTTTAGATGAGCATGATGGCAAACATATTATTTTAGAAGATTATTTGAATTGTGGTATTGAATTATTTAGTAAAGCCGGTATGGATTTTGAATTAAATAGATGTGCGGATGAACTTGAAAAACGTATTGAGACTATGTATGCGGTAGAATATATAGATGCATGTATTGCTTTATTTGATTATTATTTAGAGCAGAAGATGTTTGATCAAGTCAAAAGCATTTTACAATATATGGATTCATATATGAGTAAACATCCGGATGAGATTCGTTTAGGCTTGATGGTTGAATCTTCTCGATATAAATATGGCAAAGTTATTTGCGATTTGGATGTCATAATTTTGGCATTAGAGAAAAAGAATGCATATTTTGAGAGGATTTTTGAGGAGGAACAAGTTCGTCGTTGTCATGATACAGAGCGTTATTTTGATATGAATCGAAAGCTTCAACTCGCCTTAGAAAATGAAACAAAAGCCAATCAAGTTAAGATGCGTTTCTTGGCAAGTATGAGCCATGATATTCGTACACCAATCAATGGGATTATCGGAATGCTTCAAGTGATTCAAAGATGTGGCGATGATAAGCAACGCATCAAAGATGCCTATGATAAGATGTGGATATCAAGTACGCACTTGTTGTCTTTAGTAAATGACATTTTAGATATACGAACATTAGAAACGGATTCGGTTGTGTTGGAAAATAAATCGTTTAAATTAAGTCAATTATTAGGTAGGGTTCAAACTATTATTGATCTACAGGCATCGAATTCTAAGATTGAATTGTTTATGAAGACGCAAGTAGAACATAATCATTTAATGGGCAGTCCTACACATATTGAGAAGGTCTTGTTGAATCTTTTAAGTAATGCGATCAAATACAATAGACCAGGTGGTAAAGTGTATTTATCTGTCAAAGAAAAAGCAGATTGTTTTGAATTTGTTGTAGAAGATACAGGAATCGGAATGAGTGAAGAATTCGTTCAAAATAAGTTATTCAAACCTTTTGTTCAAAAAAATACACGTATAGATGGTGCCGGTTTAGGTATGAGTATTGTGCAAGAGCTTGTAAAGAAGATGAATGGGTCCATTGAAGTAAAGAGTAAAGAGAACAAGGGAACTTTGTTTATTGTTTTTCTTCCATTAGAAGTGGATAAAAATCCTGTCAAGACTCAATCATTAAAACCAAAAACAGTGTCCATTGAAAATCTATCTATACTTGTCGTGGAAGATAATGAGATCAATATGGAAGTGATTGAGTTTATGCTTCAAAGTGAAGGGGCCATTGTGCATAAGGCTAGAAATGGTAAAGAGGCGGTAGAACAGTTTGATCAAATCAAGGATTTAGATTTGGTTCTAATGGATCTTATGATGCCTATTATGGATGGGTATGAGGCCACTATACAAATTCGAAAAAAAGATAAAAAGATTCCAATTCTTGCGATGAGTGCCAATGCGTATATGCAAGATATACAGAAATGTTACCAGGCTGGTATGAATGGGCATATCAGTAAACCTTTATATTTAGAGGATCTAAAAGATCGAATTATTCAAATTCTATAAAAAGCCAGGTTTTTCCTGGCTTTATTAAATGATGATACCATTGCAGTGATCAATTTCATGTTGAATGATTTGAGCAACAAAACCAGAATAGGATTGTTTGCACTTTTTAAAAGATTCATCTTGATATTCAACAGTAATATTTTCATAACGAGTTGTATTTCTTTCACCATCTAGTGATAAACAACCTTCTTTGACTTTGTAAGGTCTAGACTTCTTCGTGATTTTTGGATTATACATCACAATTTGTGCAGGCCCAATCGCAAAGATAATAATATTTTTAGAAACACCAATCATATTGGCAGCCATGCCTACACATTGATCACTATAAGCTTGTAATGTATCTTTTAGATCTTGAGCCACTTGTGTATCCATTTTTGTAGCTGGAGCTGACTTAATAGCTAAGAAAGCTTCATCTTTTATTATTGGTTTAATCATAACATACCTCTTTTCTTCAAAAATCATATTTGTTTTAGATGTTTTTTTCAAGTATAATTGGCATATGCTGAAAAATATAGTATTTGATTTAGGAAATGTATTGGTTAAATTTGATTCAAATGAATTGATTTATAGCTTCTTTAATAAAAGACAAGAAGAAGTGAAATCATTCTATTTTGATTCTTTATGGAATGAGTATGATCAAGGACTTTATTCAGTGGAAGAAATGATTGAAAAGGGAGTAAAACAATTTCCTGAATTAGAGTTATGTATCAAAAAGTTGATGTATCATTGGACAGAATTTGTGATTCCATTAAAAGATAATGTTGCGTATATTAAGGATTTAAAGCAATTAGGATTCAATGTGTATATTCTATCGAATATTCCAGAAGATGACACAAAATATTTGAGAAGTCTTGGTGTGTTTGATAATATAGATGGCTGTATTTTTTCTTATGAATATAAGAAAATTAAACCGGATCCAGAAATATTTAATATATTATTAGAAAAATATGATCTTAAGGCATCGGAGTGCTTATTTTTAGATGATCGAAAAGATAATGTAGTTGCAGCAAGTAATTTGGGATTTGAAACGATTGAAGTTAAAGATTCAAGTAAAGTCATTGACTTAATAAAGGAGAAAATTAGTGAAGTGTAAAGTAGAAAAATTATGCGGTGGATGCTCACTTTTAAAACTGAAGCCGAGTATGCAGGCAGATAAAAAGAAAAAAGATGTGGAAGCTTTGGTTGAAAAAGCGCATTTAAAAGTTCGTGTTGGTGATGTGCATATGGCTAAAAATGATACGCATTATCGTAATAAAGTCATTGTTGGTTTTGCGAAAGATAAAGGAAAAGTATATTCAGGTTTATATGCTTCGCATTCGCATCGTGTTATAAAGACTGAAAATTGTATTATGCAGCCAAAATTGGTAAATGAAATTATCAACAAGATCACTGAACTTGTGGGTTCTATGAAATTGGAATTATACAATGAAAGAACAGGAACGGGTTTATTGCGTCATGTATTGATTCGTTGGGGGCATAAGACAGATGAAGTGATGGTTGTGTTTGTCACAAGTCAAAAGATGTTTCCTTCAAGAAAAAATATGGTTCGTGTATTAACGAGTGAATTTCCACAAATTAAAACAATCGTACAAAATATCAATCCTAGAAAGACAAGTATTGTTTTGCAGGATGAAGCCATTGTTTTATATGGAAATGGTATGATTCATGATGAACTTTGTGGTTTAGACATTGCGTTTTCACACAATTCGTTTTATCAGATTCATTCTGAACAATGCGAAGTATTGTATGGTTTAGCTAAGAAAATGTTAGATTTAAAAGAAACAGATACTGTACTAGATACATATTGTGGTGTAGGTACAATTGGTTTAACGATGACAGATTCTTGTAAGAAAGTTATGGGTGTAGAAGTGAATCCGGATGCGATTGAAAACGCAAAATACAATGCGAAACAAAATAAAATCAAAAATATTGAATTTGTTGCGATGGATTCAACAGAATTTATGCGCCAGGCAAGAAAATATCACAATCGTTATGATGCAATCATTTTAGATCCACCTCGTGCAGGTACGACAAAAGATTTTATTGAGTGTGCAACCGCTTTAAATCCAAGAAAAATTTTATATATTTCTTGTGATCCAAGAACACAGGTTCGTGATTTAAACCAATTTAGAAAACAAGGTTATGTCACAAATAAATTAGAATTAGTGGATTTATTCCCTTATACAGATCATATTGAAAGTGTTTGTGTATTAGAAAAGAAACAATTCAACCTAAAGCCTACAAAAAAAGCGCAAAGACAAGCTCAATTTAGATCAAGTAAAATGAGTAAGAAAAAACGTTAGGAAGCAAGTATGATTCCTTGTGTAGGTACGACAAAAGGCTTTCTATAGAAAATATTATAAAAGTCATAACACATAATTTGAATAGATTTTATTCAAACTTGTGCTATGACTTTTTCATTTAATTTGATTCGATTATTCATTTTCCAATCAACAAGTACTTTTCTACTAAGTATTGTTGTATCGACTGATTTTATCATATTAATGAATTGACATTATTCCAAATAGAACGTATAAATTAAATGATCAAAGATCCTAAAAGAAAAAACAGTCATAATATACTAAAATATCTTTTAGAGATTGAAAAATAGGCTTATATGCGGCATTCTAAAAGAAAAAAATGGAATAATATACCAAAATATCTTTTAGAGGTGAGCGTATGGATATAGAAACAGTTTAATGCAAAGCCTACAAAGAAGGCGCAAAGACAAGCACAATTCAGATCGAGTAAAATGAGTAAGAAAAAACGTTAGGAAGCAAGTATGCTTCCTTTTGTGCATATGGGTATGCTTAAATTGCTTGAAATGATATAATTTGTTTAATAGAACGGAGAATACATATGTTAGAAATTGGAATTCAAGCACCTGATTTTGAACTGCCTGATCAAGATGGTGTGATGCACAAATTGAGTGATTATAAAGGTAAAAAGGTCATCTTATATTTTTATCCAAAAGATAATACAGCTGGGTGTACAAAACAGGCTTGTGGTTTTTCTGAAAGATACCCACAATTCTTAGAAAAAGGAGCTGTTATTTTAGGGGTAAGTAAAGATACGGTGGCTTCACACAAGAAGTTTCAAGAAAAGTATGGCCTTGCCTTTACGTTGTTGGCAGATCCAGAAAGAAAAGTGATTGAAGCTTATGATGTGTGGAAAGAAAAGAAGAATTATGGAAAGGTATCTATGGGTGTAGTTCGAACAACATACTTAATAGATGAATCTGGAATTATAGTTCGTGCAAATGATAAAGTAAAAGCGGCAAATGATGCTGAAAATATGTTGGAAGTAGTTTAGACACTACTTCCTTTTTGGTGTTTGTATAAAAGTGGTTCGTGGTATATCATTTTGTAGGGGGATACTATGTGGATTTTATATGCGACAGGTTCTGCCTTTTTTGCAGGAATCACTTCCATACTCGCAAAATGTGGGATTTCAAAAACAGATTCAGATGTGGCAACCGCCATACGTACCATTGTGGTTTTAGTATTTTCATGGGTTATGACTTTAATCACTGGTACACTATCTGGTATTACTGAAATTAGTGAAAAGACATTATTATTTCTAGTCTTATCTGGCATCGCAACAGGAGCTAGTTGGCTATGTTATTTTAAAGCTCTACAAAACGGGGATGTGAATAAGGTTGTACCTATTGATAAATCCAGTACGATTTTAACAATATTACTGGCTTTAATTTTCTTTCATGAAGGATTGTCTTTAGCTAAAATTGGCTGTGTATGCATGATCGGTTTAGGTACGATGTTGATGATTACTCGAAAAGATGAGTCTGAATCTAATTCTTCAGATAAAGGCTGGTTGATTTATGCGATTTTGTCAGCTGTATTTGCGAGCCTTACATCAATTTTAGGTAAGATTGGTATTTCTGGAATTGATTCTAATTTAGGTACGGCCATTCGTACAAGTGTTGTATTAGTCATGGCGTGGCTTATGGTATTTGTGAAAAATAAGCAGTCTGAAATAAAATCTATTGATCATAAAGAATTATTGTTTATTATCTTATCTGGCTTTGCGACAGGAGCATCTTGGCTATGTTTCTATCGTGCTTTACAGGATGGACTTGCAAGTGTGGTTGTGCCCATTGATAAATTGAGTATACTTGTAACAATTGGTTTTTCTCGTGTTGTATTTCATGAAAAGCTATCAAGGAAGGCATTACTAGGTTTAATTTTGATTACAGTGGGTACTGTAACTATGACGATGATATAGGAGATTTTATGTGCAGATATAAGAAGATTGATTTAGAAAATTGGTGTCGTAAAGAGCATTATTTGTATTATACAAACAGTTTAAATGTTGAAGTGAATATGACGGCCAATATTGATGCGAGTGAGTTATTAACTTTTTGTCATACAAATGGATATAAATTTTATCCAACGTTGATTTATTGTGTGACTAAAGTATTGAATCGTATTGAAAACTTTCGCATGTTTAAAGATAAAAATGGAGATTTATGTGTGTGGGATTCATTGGTTCCTAACTATACAATCTTCCATGAAGAAGATCATACATTTTCGGATTGTTGGACCGATTTTACGGATGATTTTGATTCTTTCTACAAAAATATTACTTATGATATGGAATTAGGTAAAACAAAAAGGGGAATCAAAGTAAAGAAAGGCCAACCTGCAAACTTTTATTGTGTTTCATGTACGCCCTGGACTGCATTTACAGCGGTTTCAAGTCGTATGGTCAATGGGGGTGCTGCCTTCTTTCCAATCATCACAGCTGGAAAATATGATGATAATTATCAGATGCCTGTAAATATCACAATTGCGCATGCGGTTGCGGATGGATATCATATTGGCTTGTTTTTTTCTGATTTGCAAAAAGAAGTAAGTTTAAAAAGCTTGAAATCAAACCTTGAATAAAGGCCTTGGATGGGGTGCTCTATTTACTTTTTGGGCAAAGTGTTATAAAATTTTTAATGTAGGTATAAATTGAAAAGGAGATATAAAAATGAATCAATCACCACTTCAAAAAGCTAGATACCAATACAGTCCAAAATTGCCTGGAATGTTAAGAAATGGTATTTCAGAAATCTGTGTTAAGGAAGGAAACGCAACTCAAAGTGTTGCAGACCAAGAAAAAATCGCGGCTTTATTCCCTAACACTTACGGAGAAAAAGAAATTACATTCGAAAATGGAGAAAATACTTCTGCAGCTAAAAAACAAGTTGTAGGTGTAATCTTATCTGGTGGACAAGCACCTGGTGGACACAACGTTATTTGTGGTCTATATGATGCATTAAAAGCTACTAGTAAAGAAAACGTTCTTTACGGATTTAAAAATGGTCCTATTGGATTATTAGAAGACAACTATGTAGAATTCGATGATGCTTATATCGATGCATACAGAAATACTGGTGGATTTGATATTATCGGATCAGGACGTACAAAATTAGAAACTGAAGAACAATTCGCAGTTGCTGCAAAAGTTTGTGAAAAACACGGGATCACTGCTATCGTAATTATCGGTGGTGATGACTCAAATACAAACGCTGCTGTATTAGCTGAATACTTTGCTGCTCACAATACAGGTGTTCAAGTTATCGGTTGTCCAAAAACTATCGATGGTGACTTGAAAAACGAAGATATCGAATGTTCATTCGGATTCGATACTGCAACTAAAACATATAGTGAATTAATTGGAAACATCGAACGTGATGCAAACTCAGCTAAAAAATACTGGCACTTTGTAAAAGTTATGGGACGTAGTGCAAGTCACGTAGCTTTGGAATGTGCTTTAGAAACTCAACCAAACATTTGTTTAATTTCAGAAGAAGTTGCTGCTAAAAAACAATCTTTATCTGAAATCGCTGACTATATTGCAGATGCTGTTGAAAAACGTTCTGCAAATGGAAACAACTTCGGTGTTGCAATTATCCCTGAAGGTGTAGTTGAATTCGTTCCAGAATTTAAAGCATTGATTGCTGAAATCAACGAATTATTAGCTGGAAACAAAACAGAAGAATTTAACGCATTAGGTAGCTGGGAAGAAAAATATGCATTCATTGAAAAAGGTTTAACTGCTGAATCAATGGCTGTATTCGCAATCTTACCTCAAACTATCCAACAACAATTATTCTTAGAAAGAGATCCACACGGAAACGTACAGGTATCTTTAATTGAATCAGAAAAATTGTTCTCAGCTTTAGTTAAAGATAAATTAACTGAAAGAGGATTTACAGGTAAATTCAATGCATTACACCACTTCTTCGGATACGAAGGACGTTGTGCATTCCCATCAAACTTCGATGCTGACTATTGCTACTCATTAGGATACAACGCATTCATGTTGATCCAATACGGATATAATGGATATTTATCAAAAGTATCTAACTTATCTAAACCAGCTGAAGAATGGGTTGCTGGTGGTATGCCAATCACTAAGATGATGAATATCGAACGTCGTAATGGTGAAGATAAACCAGTTATCAAAAAAGCATTGGTTGAATTAGATGGAAAACCATTCAAATTCTTCGAAGCAAACCGTGATACATGGGCTGTTGAAACTGCATATACTTATCCAGGAGCTATCCAATATTATGGACCAACTGAAGTATGTGATTTAACAACTCGTACATTAGCTCTAGAAAAAGGTGAATAATAAATAAAAGAATGCTTCGGCATTCTTTTTTTAAAGGAGAAATTTATGAAGTATATGATCGCAAGTGACATCCATGGTTCAAGTTATTATTGTCAAAAACTAATGGATGCTTACAAATACGAAAAACCAGATCGATTGATTTTATTAGGCGATATTTTATATCATGGACCTAGAAATGATCTGCCTAAGGATTATGCACCAAAAAAAGTGATTGAGATGTTGAACTCGATTTCAGACTCGATTTTATGTGTTCGTGGAAATTGTGATTGTGAAGTGGATCAAATGGTATTGGATTTTCCATGTTTAGCAGATTATTCTGTGTTAGATATAAACGGACTTTTTATCTATTGTACACATGGACATTTAGAACCTGTTAAATTAAAAATGGGGGATATATTACTATGTGGACATACCCATGTTCCTGCAATTGAAGATCGAGATGGTATTATTTATATGAATCCAGGCTCAGTTTCGATTCCAAAAGAAAACAGCCCTCATAGTTATATGATACTCGAGGACTGTGTATTTACTTGGAAAGATTTAGAAACGCTTAGCCAATACCGTTATAAAGAATTCCCAAAATCAAAATAATAATGGCAAGAAATACATAAACATATTTACCTAAGAATTTAAAAGTCGGTCCTACCGGCTTTTTTCTTCCTTTGTCTAATTCTTGTTTTAAAGCATTCCATCCTAAAATATAATAAATGGTAATGGCTCCAAGTAGTGCTGCAAAAGGAATAATATAGATTGTGACAACATCCATCCATTTACCAACAATATCTCCATTTTCAATACATACAGAAATGATGAATGTGATAATTCCACAAACAAGAACCGCTTTTTTTCTAGAAATGTGAAATCGGTTTTGCCAAGATTCACACTCAGCTTCTAACATGTTGATTAGACTGGTGATTCCGGCAAAGGCTACCGAAATAAAGAAGAATAGGGCAAAGAAATTACCGAGTGGCATTTGTTTAAATACTTCAGGAAGAGTTAAAAACATTAAACTAGGACCACTAACGGGGTCAATGCCAAAAGAGAATACGGCAGGCATAATGGCAAGTGCTGCAAGCATCGCAGCAATTGTATCAAATATAGCCGTTTGCATACTTGCTTTTGGAATATCGACATCATCCTTTAAATAAGCTCCATATACAATCATTCCAGAACCGGTAATGGATAAGGAGAAAAAAGCTTGTCCCATAGCCATGATCCATGTTTCTTTGTTGAGTAAATATTCCCATTTAGGAACAAATAAAAATTTATATCCTTCAATGGCACCATTAAATAAGCTGACACGAATGGCAAGGATAATAAATAAAATAAAGAAGGCTGGCATTAATACTTTATTGACCTTTTCAATGGCGTTTGTGGCACTTGTAAAAAGAAGTAAACAAGTGACAAACAAGACTAAAAAGTGACATGGCACATTCGAAAAGGATTGTGTCATATTTGTAAAGAAAGCTGGAATGTCATTTGTGAGTAGTTCGTTTGTGAGTACGCCTTGAATGCTGCGAAATACCCATCCTAAAATGACACTATATCCAATCGCAATCCCAAGAGATCCAAGTAGCGGAAGCCATCCGATATATTTACCAAACTTATTTTTCCAACAATATGCATAAGCACCTAACGTTCCTGTTTTTGCCATTCTTCCTAGCGCAAATTCAGCCGATAAACCAACAAGACCAAATAAGGCGATAAAAATTAAATATGGTATTAGAAAGGCAGCTCCTCCATATTGTCCTAAGCGATATGGAAACATCCAAATGTTTCCCATTCCTACGGCAGAACCTACGCAGGCAAGCACAAATCCTACCGTACTTTTAAAATTTCCGTTTTTATTCATTTGTAGTACCTCGATGTTTCTTAGTATATCACAAAAATGATATAATATTTAAACAGGTGATGAGTATGTTTGTAGAAGAAAGACAAAATTTAATTTTAGAAGATTTACAAGAGAATGGTAAAGTGTTGGTAAAAGATTTGAGTACACGTTTTGGTGTAACCCCCGATTTAATTCGTAAAGATTTAGCTTTTTTAGAATCGAAAGGGAAATGTAAAAAGATCTATGGTGGAGCGATTTTGAAGCGTTTAAATGTGCATTTAGAGGATGCCAATTCTAGAAAGAATGTGAATAGTAAGGAGAAACAAAAAATAGCGCAAATGGCTTATGATTTGATTGAACCAAATATGACAGTCTTTTTGGATATTTCGACTACGAATATTGAATTAGCTAAATTATTAGTCTTAAGTCCTATTTCAGATATTACTGTTGTTACCAATATGTTGGATGTAATTCAAATTCTTTCTACAAGTCAAATCCATTCTATTTTCATTGGTGGAGAATTTGATTATGCGAGAAATGGCTTTGTGGGTAATATGTGTGATGAATTTCTTCAACGTTTTCATTTTGATTTAGCTTTTTTAGGTGTGGTTGGTATAGATTTAGAATCAAAAAGTGTTATGACCTATATGCCAAATGATGGTCAAACAAAGCGTATTGTTTTAAAACAATCGAAAAAGTCTTATATGTTGGCGGATTCGGATAAGTTTTATCAAATAGGAAATTATGAGTATGCCAAGATGAATGAATTTTATGGGATTCTACAAACAATAAAAAGTAATAAAAAGTAATAAGGAACTATTGATTTTAATCATAGTTCTTTTTATAATGGATTTGTAAATGGAGGACTTACTATGTTAGATCGTATTTCTATTCTTAAAGATAAAATGTTGTCTCAACCACGCTTTGTAAGTATTGAGCAAGCTTTGATTATTACACGAACATATCAAGAAAATGAAGATAAATCGATTCCTTATAAGCGTGCACTTTCTTTGTATAACGCATTAAGTGAAATTGAAATTGGTATGGAGCCAGAAGAGTTGATTGTTGCTAATCGTACAAAAGGTGTTCGTTATGGTGTTGTTTTTCCAGAAAGTGGAATTTCTTGGGTGGATCGTGAATTTGAAACAATTCCAACTCGTCCTCAAGATAAGTTTAATGTGCATCCTGAAGATATTGAAACTTTTCGTAAGGTGATTGTTCCATATTGGAAAGGTAAAAGTTTAGAGGATGTTATTAAAAATCGTTTTGGTGATGAAATTAGTGCGATTTCTAAAGTAGTAAAAGTTAATCAAACCGATCATGCACAGGGGCATATTTGTCCTAATGTTAAAGAATGGCTTCAACTTGGTCCTTCTGGCTATATTGATTTGGCAAAAAAACATCTAGAGACATGTTCTGATTCACAAAAAGAATTTTATGAATGTGTTATTTTAGTGATGCAAGGTGTACAGAAGTTTATGCTTCGCTATTATGATCTAGCTTTAAAAATGAATAAAAAAGATGTCGCAAAGATTTGTGAAAATCTAGCTTATAAACCAGCTGCAACATTCCATGAAGCATTGCAGTCATTATGGTTTTTATTTGTCGTGCTACACATGGAAAGTAATGCATCTAGTTTTTCACCGGGTCGTTTAGATGAAACTTTATATTCTTATTATAAACAAGATATAGCTTCGGGTATGTTAAAAGAAAGTGAAGCTTTAGAATTGATTGAATGTTTATGGTTGAAATTCAATGAGATCGTATATTTAAGAAATGCGCATAGTGCTAAGTATTTTGCGGGTTTTCCAATTGGATTCAATATTTGTGTCGGTGGACAAGATCAAAATGGCAATGATTTTAGTAATGAATTGAGTCATATGTTTCTAAAGGCACAAGAAGATATTGGCCTTCCTCAACCTAACTTATCGGTTCGCTTACATGAACATACAAATGATGAACTATTAAAACATGCGATTCGAGTTGTTTCTAAGGGAAGTGGAATGCCACAATTTTTCAATGATAAGGCAATTATTAAGGCGATGGAAGATTTAGGTATATCACATTTTGATGCCATGGATTATGCGATTGTGGGTTGTGTGGAACTTACAACACAAGGCAATAATTTAGGTTGGTCGGATTCGGGCATGTTTAATATGAATAAAGTTTTAGAGCTTACATTGAATCATGGTCATTGTTTGTTGACAGGAAAACAAATGGGACCTGATTACGGTTCTTTAAGTACATATACTTCGTTTTCTGATTTAGAATCTGCCTTTGAAAAAATGATGGATTATTTTATTGATAAAATGATTCCGTGTTTAGAAGAAGTGGAAAAAGCACATATTGATATTTTGCCAACAGCCTTTTTATCAAGTGTCATTGATGATTGCATGGAAAAAGGAATGGATGTCACGCGTGGTGGCGCACATTACAATTTGTCGGGTATTCAAATGATTCAAGTGGCAAACCTTGCGGATAGTTTGGCATCTTTAAAAAAGCTTGTATATGATGAAAAGAAAATTGATGCAGCTGATTTAGAAAAAGCTTTGAAAGAAAATTTTTCAAACAATGAAGTCATGCGCCAAATGTTATTAAATCGAGCACCTAAGTATGGAAATGATGTGGATTGGGTGGATGAGCTGGGTGCCAAATGGGCATTGAAGTTTAGAAATAAATTAAGGAAATATACAAACTATCGTAATGGAAAATATCATACAGGAATGTATACCGTGAGCGCCCATGTTCCTATGGGAGAAAATGTAGGGGCTAGTTGTGATGGAAGACTTGCCAAAACGCCTTTGGCAGATGGTGGATTATCGGCTGTATATGGTCGTGATTTAAAGGGGCCTACAGCAGTCTTAAAATCGGTGTCGCATTTAGATAATTCTTGTACAACAAATGGTGGCCTATTAAATATGAAGTTTTTACCAGAATTCTTTAAAACAGAATCTGGCATTGATAAGTTTGCGAATTTTATGCGTACATTTGTTGACTTGGAGATTCCGCATATTCAATTTAATGTGGTTCGTAAGGAAGATTTATTAAATGCCAAAATACATCCAGATCAATATCGTTCTTTGACGGTTCGTGTTGCTGGTTATACTGCATATTTTACAGAACTAGCAGGAGAATTACAGGATGAAATTATCGCAAGGACAAGTTATGACAACATCTAAAGGATATATATTTGACATTAAGCGTTTTGCGACACACGATGGAAAAGGAATTCGTACAACGGTATTCTTTAAGGGGTGTCCACTTCGTTGTAAATGGTGTCAAAATCCAGAAGGATTGTCTTATTTACCACAAGTTTTATATATGGAATCCAAATGCATGCATTGTCTTAGTTGTGTACATGCATCAAAACAAGGTGGAATTAGGTGCGTAGATCATAAAATTTGTATTTCAAGAAATATAAAAGAAGATTGGGATGCGATTTGTGATGTGTGTCCTACTTTAGCTTTGAGTATGGATGCCAAAGAGTATACGGTAGAAAAATGTGTTCATGAAATTTTAAAGGATGAAATATTCTTTAAAAGAGAAGGTGGAGTTACTTTTTCTGGGGGAGAACCCTTTTTACAAAGTGATTTTTTGATTGATTTATTAAAGGCTTGTAAGGAAAAAGGAATTCATACGGCTATTGAAACAAGTCTATATACGGATTTAGAGAATGTACAAAAGGCTTTACCATATTTGGATCAGATTTATTGTGATTGTAAATTGTATGATGAAAACTTGCATAAACAGTATACGGGTGTATCCAATGAAGAAATATTAAAGAATATTGCGTATTTACTTCAGAGTAATAAAAAAGCGCATGTAATTGTTCGTACGCCTTTAATTCCAACAATGACTGCTTCTTTTGAGAATATTTCTTCTATTTCAGAGTTTCTAGTTTCTTGTTATGAAGATGTTCATTATGAAATCTTGAATTATAATCCTCTAGCTCAATCTAAATATGCGTATTTAGATATGGAGTATTGTTTTAAAGAGAATCCAAAAATGTATTCTAGTGAAAAGATGCAGGAGTTCTATAGTTGTGCAAAACAAAATGGTATAAAGAATCTAATTATCGATTAAGGAGCGTAGGCTCCTTTTTTAAATTAAATTATTTTGTTTATATATGAAAGTGGCCCGAAATTTTCTTTCTTTGAGAAAAATAAATGAAATGAGTTGTCGTTGAATTTATTCGTGTTGAGATAAAACATGTTGGATCGAATATCGATTATTCCTTTATTTATAGTCTTTTATGTATTTCATGTTAATATTATATGAGTTGTGAGTAAACACTGTTTTTATGATTTATTTAAATAAATTCATATATTTTGAAAAAAAATTAAAAAAACATTTGACGAAGGAGGAAGTATTTGGTAATATAGATGAGCACTGCTGAGGTGCACATGATCTTTGAAAACTGAACAGGAAATAAAATACAAACTAAAACGTCAATTTCGAAAAACAAACAATTGTAAAGAAAGATGTCAGAG
>ENA-OQNN01000866-OQNN01000866.1-human-gut-metagenome-genome-assembly--contig:-NODE-866-length-25647-cov-5.961442_pt1 | contig 25647 bp, 20 predicted proteins | sample MGYA00242624_ERZ504870 | MGnify/ENA primary metagenome ERZ504870 (study PRJEB26092, sample SAMD00036379) | human gut metagenome | host: Homo sapiens | study: EMG produced TPA metagenomics assembly of... | reverse complement strand
GTCTTTGGGCATTCCCGCCAGCAACGTCCTCAGTGCCGGGAACGGCTCCAACGTCATCCTGAGCCGGGACGAAATCAAACTGGGCGGGCCGGTTACCGCCGGTGTTGTGATGGTGGACTGCCTGGGCGTGGGCGATGTGGGCAATGTGGTCCTGCGCGACCGCAAGCATCTGTCCGAGGACGGTCTGGTCATCATTGTAGCTACCGTGGACAGCAAGACCGGCAAGGTGCTGGCAGGGCCTGACCTTGTGAGCCGCGGCTTTGTCTATGTGCGCGAGAACGAGAGCCTGATGGACGGGGCCCAGAGCATTGTGGAAAACGCGCTGGATCGCTGCGTGGAAGAGCATGTGCGCGACTGGAACAGCGTCAAGACCCGGGTGCGTGAGGCGCTGAGCAGCTATATCTACCGCCGCACCAAGCGCAGCCCGATGATCCTCCCCATTCTGATGGAGGTATAAGCCGGAAGCCGCCCCGCCGGGGCAGGCAGACCAGGAGGCAGAAGATCCCATGAAACAAAAACCGAGATGGACGTTGGAAATGCTGATCGCCGCGCTGGCAGTGCTGTGTGCACTGCTGACACTGGCGCTTCTGGTGCAGCGGCCCGCGGGCTGGCCTGCGCTGGCGGTGCTGGCGGTGCTGTGGGGCATCGGCATCTGCGTTTTCCGGTATCAGCTGCGGCGCTGGACCGCCAAGTGGGTGGCTGGGGGCAGCTTTGAAAATTCCAGGACCCAATACAGCCTGGAATCCCTTTCTCAGCCGGCAGCTCTGCTTTCTGGCGAGACAGTGCTGTGGTATAACAGCCGCTTCCGCACGGCGCTGCTGGGCGGCGAGGACCGGCTTGCAGGCAGGGCACAGAAGCTGCTGCCCGGCCTGGACACCGCACAGGCCCGCACCCCGGAGGGGCAGCAGCTCAATCTGGCCGATGGTGTGTGGAATGTGCACAGCAGTACCGTGCCGGGCGGCAGCGAGAGCATGACGCTGCTCGTGTTCAATGAGGAGACCGCCCTGCGCAGGATCGAAACGGAGTACAAGGCCAGCCGCCCGGGCTACATGGTGTTCCTGGTGGACGGCTACGACGATGTGTTCAGCGATATGCTGGACAGTGAGCGCGCCCGCCTGCTGGAGGGCATCAACCGGGTGCTGGAGGATATGATCGGCCGGGGCACAGGCTTTCTGCGCCGCGTTGCCAGCGGCCGCTATATCGCCGTGGTGGAAGAGCGCCATCTGGAGCAGTATGCACAGCGCGGCTACGATGTGCTGGATAAGATCCGTGCTCTGGACCCCAGCGTGAACCTGTCCATCTCCATTGGCATCGGGCGCGGAGCCAAGACCCTGCGGGAAGCCCAGGATATGGCCGTGCAGGCGCTGGATATGGCGCAGGGCCGCGGCGGCGATCAGGCCGCTGAGATGACCCCGGACGGTTTTACCTTTTACGGCGGCGTGAGCCACGGCGTGGAAAAGCGCAGCAAGGTGCGCAGCCGCATCGTGGCCGACCAGCTGGTCAGGCTCGTCAAGGAGGCGGACCATGTGGTCATTATGGGCCACCGGATGAGCGATCTGGATGCCATCGGCGCTGCCGAGGGCGTGCTGCGCATCTGCAAGATCTGCGATGTTCCGGCGGTGATCGCCGTCAGGCGGGATGCCACGCTGGCGGGCAGCCTGATCGATGCCCTGTGCCGGGCCGGGCAGGCGGATGATTTCATCGACCCCAAGGGGGCTTTGCCCATTATCTCCAAGAAAACGCTCTGCGTGGTGGTGGATACATACCAGCTGGGCCTTGTGGAAAGTAAGGAGATCCTGGAAAGGTGCGGCAAGGTGGCCGTCATCGACCACCACCGCAAGGGCGTGGGCTTCATCGAGTATGCAGACCTTGTCTGCCACGAGCCCTATTCCTCCTCGGCCAGTGAGCTGGTTACGGAGCTTTTGCAGTATGTGGGCGACCGGGACGACAAGCCCAGCCGGGTGGAGGCAGAGGGCCTGCTCTCGGGCATTATGCTGGATACCCGGGACTTCACCCTGCACACCGGTGTGCGCACGTTTGAAGCCGCCGCCGCTCTGCGCCGCTACGGCGCGGAGACGGAGCGGGTGCGCCAGCTCTTTGATGTGACCATGGTGGAGTACAACGCCAAGGCAGACCTTGTGGAGGCTGCCCAGATGTATCGCAGCTGTGCCATCTCGGTGAGCGGCGAGGTACCCCCCGAGGCCCGTGTGGCCATTGCGCAGGCTGCCAACGACCTGCTGACCATCCAGAATGTGGAGGCCAGCTTTGTGGCTGTGCAGGTGGGGAACGGCGTGAATATTTCCGCCCGCAGTCTGGGAGCGGTCAATGTTCAGGTCATCATGGAAAGTCTGGGCGGCGGCGGCCACCAGACCATGGCGGCGGCCCAGCTCAAGCATATCACCCCCGAGGCAGCCCGGGCACGCATCCAGACCGCCATTGACCAGTACCGTGAGAGCCAGAAGAAGCCGCTCTCCAAAAATGAACCTGAATCCAGAAAAAAGGAGAAGCAGGGATGAACCATTACGATTATCTCATCGTAGGCGCAGGCCTTTACGGTGCGGTGTTTGCCCAGCAAGCAAAAAAGGCGGGCAAAACATGCCTTGTGATTGATAAGCGCAGCCACATTGCCGGGAATATCTACACCGAGGAAGTGGAGGGCATACAGGTCCACCGCTATGGGGCCCACATCTTCCACACCAGCAGCAAGGCAGTGTGGCAGTATGTGAACCAGTTCGCGGAGTTCAACCGCTACACCAACAGTCCCGTTGCCAACTATCACGGCGAGATCTACAATCTGCCCTTCAATATGAACACCTTCAATAAGATGTGGGGTGTGGTGACCCCCGCCGAGGCCAAGGCGAAGATCGAGGAGCAGAAGCGGGAAGCGGGCATCACCGACCCGAAAAATCTTGAGGAGCAGGCCATCAGTCTGGTGGGTACGGACATTTACGAAAAGCTCATCAAGGGCTACACCGGCAAGCAGTGGGGCCGCCCCTGCACCGAGCTGCCGGCTTTCATCATCAAACGCCTGCCGGTCCGCTTTACCTACGACAACAACTATTTCAACGCGCTGTATCAGGGCATCCCCAATGGCGGCTATACCGCCATGGTGGAAAAGATGCTGGAGGGCATCGAGGTGCGGCTGAACGTGGATTATCTGGCCGACCGGGAGAACCTGAACGCACTGGCCGACAAGGTGGTTTACACCGGCCCGGTGGATGCCTACTTTGGCTACCGGCTGGGGGCCCTGCAGTACCGCAGCGTCCGCTTTGAGACCGAGGTGCTGGACACCGACAACTATCAGGGCAACGCCGTGGTGAACTATACCGATGCCGAGACCCCGTACACCCGGATCATCGAGCACAAGCATTTTGCGTTCGGCACCCAGCCCAAAACGGTGATCAGCCGGGAGTACAGCACCGAGTGGCATCAGGGTGACGAGCCCTATTACCCCGTCAACGATGAAAAGAATGGCGCGCTTTACGCAAAATACAAAGCGCTTGCCGATGCCGAGACAAAGGTCATTTTTGGCGGCCGGTTGGGCGAGTACAAGTATTATGATATGGATAAGGTGATTGAAGCTGCGCTGGACGTGGCGGGGAAAGAGTTGGCGTGAACTGCTGATCGCCGCACGAGGGGAGTTTCTCCGGCAAGTGTCCGCTGGGGTGGGACCCTGTTGCCGCGCAGCGGCAATAGGGCGGGCGATGGAATGGCCCGTTTCACTTGCGGGAGAAAGCTCCCGGAGATGCGGCAGCCCCCGACCGTTGACGGAAACGCGCAATTGCTGTATACTAGCCATAGAAATCCACCGGTTCCCCGGTGAGAAGTGAGGGATAACATCATGAAAGTGATTCTGAAGCAGGACGTAAAGGGCATTGGCAAGAAGGATGAGATCCATGAGGTCTCCGACGGCTACGCCCGCAACTTTCTGTTCCCGCGCAAGCTGGCCGCTGTGGCCGATGCTTCTGCGGTGAATATCGCACGCGGCAAGGAGGCCGCTGCGGATTTCCACGAGGCTGAAACTGTGGCCGCCGCACAGGCTGTGGCTGCAAAGATCGAGGGCAAGACCGTGACCATCAAGGCCAAGGGCGGCGCATCCGGCCGCCTGCACGGCAAGGTCACCGGCAAGGAAGTTGCCGAGGCTCTGGCCCAGCTGGCCGGTTCTCCCATTGATAAAAAGAAGATCGAGCTGGAGACCAAGGACATCAAGGATGCCGGTGTGTTCAACGCAAAGGTGCGCCTGCATGTCGGTGTCGTGGCTTCCTTCAAGATCATGGTGGAAGTAGAACAGGCCTGATTGAAACGCCATCTGCGCCCCCTGCCTTCAGGGGGCGTTTTTGGCGTTTTTGGAAGCTGGCCCAGTATGGAGGGGGATGAACCATGCCCAACGAACAACGACATTATTCCAATGAACTGAATCTGGAGAGTGTGGGCATCAATCTGCCCTACAATATGCAGGCCGAGCAGAGCGTGCTGGGCGCGGTGCTGCTCAAGCCTGAGACATTGACCGATCTGGTGGAGATCATCCGGCCGGAGATGTTCTACACCCGGCAGAACGCCCAGATCTACTCCGAGATGCTGCGCCTGTTCACAGCGGACCAGACCATCGACTTTGTCACCCTGCTGGATGCCGTCATTTCCGATGGCGTGTTCCCCAGTGCGGACGAGGCAAAAGTCTACCTGACCGGTCTGGCCGAGACGGTGCCCAGCATCTCCAATGTGAAGGCCTATGCCCAGATCGTGCAGGAAAAGTACCTGGTGCGCCAGCTGATGGGCGTTGCCAAGGATATTCTGCAGGACGCGGGCGATGAGCCGGACGCTGACCTGCTGCTGGAAAACGCCGAGCAGCGCATCTACGAGATCCGCTCCGGGCGGGATTCCAGCGCGTTGACCCCGCTTTCCTCCAGCATGGTGGAGACACTGACCAACCTGCAGAAGATCAGCGGCCCGGATGCCGACAAGTACAAGGGCATCCCCACCGGCTTCCGTCTGCTGGATACCGTCCTGACCGGCCTGGGCCGCGGCGACCTCATCATTCTGGCCGCCCGCCCCGGTATGGGCAAGACCAGTTTTGCGCTGAACATCGCCACCCGTGTTGCCATGCAGCAAAAAGTGCCGGTGGCCATTTTCAGCCTGGAAATGACCAAGGAGCAGCTGACCAACCGCATCCTTTCGGCGGAAGCAGGCATCGACAGCCAGGCTTTCCGTACCGGCGCTCTTCGCAGTGAGGACTGGGAGTATCTGGCACTGGCAACGGAAAAGCTCCACGATGCCCCCATCTATATGGACGACACCTCAGGCATCACCATCACCGAGATGAAGGCGAAGATCCGCCGGGTCAATCAGGACCCCACCCGCCCCAATGTGGGCCTGATCGTCATCGACTATCTGCAGCTGATGACCACCGGCCAGCGCAGCGAGAACCGCGTGCAGGAGATCAGCTCCATCACCCGAAACCTGAAGATCATGGCTAAGGAAATGAATGTGCCCATCATCGCACTTTCTCAGCTGTCCCGTGCGGTGGAGAAGCAGGGCAACAACTCTTCTCACCGGCCCCAGCTGTCGGATCTGCGTGATTCCGGTTCCATCGAGCAGGATGCCGACTGCGTTCTTTTCCTTTACCGTGATTCCTACTACGCCAGCCAGAACCCCGATGGTGCCGAGGTGGATGCGGATACCGCAGAGTGCATCGTGGCAAAGAACCGCCACGGCGAGACCAGCACGGTGCCGCTGGGCTGGGATGGCGCACACACCCGCTTTATGGATGTGGACTTCAAACGCTGATGAACGACGAAACATCAAAATTGATCGCAAAAGTAGAACGCTTTGCCCGACAGGAGCAGCTGTTTGCGCCTGCGGTGCCGGGCCGGGCTCTGCACCTGTGCGCCGCCGTTTCGGGCGGAGCCGACAGTATGGCGCTGCTGCGGGTGCTGCTGGAACTGCGGGAAGCTTTTGGGTATCCCCTTACGGCCTGCCATGTCAACCATGGCCTGCGGGGTGAGACTGCAGACCGGGACGAAGCTTTTGTCCGGGCCGAGTGTGCCCGGCTGGGGGTGCCGCTGACAGTCTTCCGCCCGGCAGATGTGGGAATGGCGGTGCCGCCCCATGCCGGGGAGGACTGGGCCCGCAAACTTCGCTATGCCTGCTTTGCCCAACTGCTGGCAGGCGGGATAGACTGCATTGCAACGGCCCATACTGCTACTGACCAGGCCGAGACCCTGCTGTTCCGGCTGGCCCGGGGCACCGGGCTGCACGGGGCAGGGGGCATCCGGCCCAGGCGGCCCGGTTACTGCCGCCCGCTGCTGGGCCTGACCCGGGCCGAGACCGAAGCGCTCTGCGCCGCCTTCGGGCAGGCGTGGGTGACGGACGAGACGAACGATTCCGATGCTTACGCCCGCAACCGCCTGCGCCATGGGGCTGTTCCGGCCCTGCGCAGCGTCAACGCTGCGGCAGAGGAAAATCTGGCCCGCTTTTGTGAAAAGGCGGCCCGCGCGGATGCCTACTTTGCCCGGCAGGCGGAACAGCTGCTTTCCATCGCACGTCTGGATGCAGCCCAAACTGCCCGCAAGGCCCCGAAAGCCAAGGCAGCATGGCGGCTGAAGCCGCTGCAGGGCGCGGACCCGCTCATTCTGGAAGCGGCGCTCCACAGCCTTGTTGCCCCGGTGCGGGATGCCGAGGAAAAATACATCCGCCTGCTGGCAGAGCTGGTGGAGCAGGGGAGCGGGGCGGTGCAATTGACCGATATGGTCCGCTTCTGCGCAGGCAGCGGGATGCTCTGGCAGGAAGAGGGCCGGCCGGAAGCGGCTGCGGCCCCGGCGTTTTCGCTGCCGTTTGCCCCTGCCGATGGGGCAGAATTTGCCCTGCCCGGGGGCCAAACCCTGAAAACACGGCTTTTTGTAAGCGGTTTTCGAGAAAAAACACAGGGTGTTCATAAAAAAGACTTAAAAAATCGGGCGGATTATGCTAGAATAACCTTGTTATATTCTGCCCTTACGCTGCGCACCCGTCAACCGGGAGACCGGTTCCGGCCTGCGGGGCGGGGGCTGAGCAAGCCCCTGCGCAAATGGATGAATGAGGCAGGCATTCCTGCCGGAATACGAGAGGGCCTGCCGCTGCTGGCGGCGGGCAGCGAGATCCTGTGGGTCTGTGGGGAGGGCTTTGCCGAGGGGCTGGCCCCGGACGAGGAGACTGTACAGATCTTGCAGTTGGAATTGGAAAATGGAGGAACAACCCATGAGCATGAATGACGATATCAAGAACATCCTGGTCAGTGAGGAAGCATTGAAAGCCAAGGTTGCCGAACTGGGTGCACAGATCAGCAGGGATTACGAGGGCAGAAACCTTGTCCTCGTCTCCATCCTCAAGGGTTCGGTGGTTTTCATGGCCGACCTGATGCGGGCTGTGACCATCCCCTGCAGCATTGATTTTATGGTCGTGTCCAGCTACGGCGGCAGCAATACCACCACCAGCGGTCTGGTCAAGATCATCAAGGATCTGGACGGCGACCTGTCCGGCAAGGACGTGCTGATCGTGGAGGACATTCTGGATACCGGTGTCACCCTTTCCAAGCTGGTGCCCATGCTCAAGATGCGCAACCCGAATTCCGTGAAGATCTGCACCATTCTCGACAAGCCCAGCCGCCGCAAGGCCGACATCCAGCCCGATTACGAGGGCTTCCAGGTGCCGGACGAGTTTGTGGTGGGCTATGGTCTGGACTACGATGAGAAATACCGCAACCTGCCCTATGTGGGTGTGCTGAAACCGGAAATCTACGCATAATAAAAACGAATTAGAACTGGAGTTGATCCCTTTTGCAACCGAAACGACCTCGCTTTAATCCCCTGATCCTGGCGCTGGCACTGGCCGGTGTCCTGATGATCTGGTCGGTGCTGGGCACCAGCGACAGCAGTACCGGCGGCTCCACCATGAGCTACTCGACTGTGGTGCACTACTTTGAGAACAACCAGGTCACAGCCTTTACGCTGGACCGCAACACCAGCATCATCACCCTGACGCTGAAGGAGGGCAAGCAGGAGCTGCCCGAAACCACAGGTGCCACCGCTGCCACACAGGCCTCCGGCGGTCTGCTGAGCAATCTGTTCTCCTCCTCCGCCTCTTCCGTGGGGGCGACCAGAAACGATGACGGTACGGTGACGGTGCGCTATAAGCTGCCCTACGCCTATGTGTTCATCGAGAACGTCCAGCAGTATATCGATTCCTACGACGCAGCCAACCCGACTGCGCCCATGGAGTACGATTACACCACCCTGAAGGAGTCCATCCCCTGGATGGAGATCCTGTTCTACCTGGGAATGCTGGGCTGCACCGGCTTCCTGCTCTTCTCCATGATGCGCGGCGGCGCTGGCGGCGGCGGTATTATGAACGTGGGCAAGGCCAAGGTGAAGGACGAGCATGAGAACAAAAAGACCGCGACCTTTGCCGACGTTGCCGGTGAGGACGAGGAAAAGGAAGAGCTGAAGGAGGTCGTGGAGTTCCTCAAGAGCCCCGACAAGTTCAACACGCTGGGTGCCCGCATCCCCCACGGCGTGCTGCTGGTGGGCCCTCCGGGTACCGGTAAGACCCTGCTGGCCCGTGCCTGCGCCGGTGAGGCGGGGGTGCCCTTCTACTCCATTTCCGGCTCCGACTTCGTGGAAATGTATGTCGGTGTCGGCGCGTCCCGTGTGCGTGACCTGTTTGATAAGGCCAAAAAGACCATGCCCTGCATCATCTTCATCGATGAGATCGATGCCGTGGGCCGTCAGCGCGGCGCAGGTCTGGGCGGCGGCCACGACGAGCGGGAGCAGACCCTGAACCAGCTGCTGGTCGAGATGGACGGCTTTGAGGCCAACGATGGTGTCATCGTGATGGCAGCCACCAACCGTGCTGACATTCTGGATAAGGCACTGCTCCGTCCGGGCCGCTTTGACCGTCAGGTCTATGTAGGCCTGCCCGATGTCAAGGGCCGCGAGGAGATCCTCAAGGTCCACACCAAGAACAAGCCTCTGGCTCCCGATGTCTCCCTCAGGGTCATCGCACAGCGCACCGCAGGCTTTGCAGGTGCTGACCTGGAGAACCTGGTCAATGAGGCCGCTCTGCTGGCTGCCCGCCGCAGCCGCAAGGCCATCACCATGGAGGACATCGAGGAAGCTTCCATGAAGGTCATGGCAGGCCCTGAGAAGAAGAGCCGCGTTGTGACTGCCGAGGAAAAGAAGCTGACCGCCTACCATGAGGCGGGCCACGCCGTGGCAGGCTTCTATTGCAAGCACCATCCCCGTGTGCATGAGATCACCATCATTCCCCGCGGCCAGGCTGGCGGCTACACCATGTATCTGCCTGAAAAGGATCGCAGCTATGTGACCAAGGGTGAGATGTTCGAGGATATCGTTTCCAGCCTGGGCGGCCGTGTGGCCGAGCAGCTGATCCTGGAGGATATTTCCACTGGTGCCTCCAACGACCTGCAGCAGGCAACCAACATTGCCCGCCAGATGATCACCAAGTACGGCTTCTCCGAGCGCCTGGGCCCTGTGGTCTACGGCACCTCGCAGGAGGAGACCTTCCTGGGCCGTGATTTCACCCAGGGCAAGGGCTACAGCGAGACCACCGCTGCCGAGATCGACGGCGAGATGCGGGATATCATCGATGAGGCTTACGAGACCTGCCGCCGCACCCTGACGGAGCACATCGACCAGCTCCATGCGCTGGCACAGGCTCTGATGGAACGCGAAAAGCTCAACGAGAAGGAGTTCAACACCGTGATGGCCGGCGGCAAGCTGCCCCCGCGTGACGGCGACGAGCCTGCACAGGAACCCGCCGCACCGGCAGCCCCGGTGGAGACCGCAGAACCTGCCGAGAGCGCAGAGCCCGCTGAACAGGCGGAGCAGGCCGTGCTGGGTGAGGAAATGCCCGACCCGGCGCAGGATGCCCCGCAGGAAAACGAATGATCGAAGGGAGCGAGTGTCGTGGAGGAAAATTTTAACCCGGTCGCACGCACCCGGGCCAACTATTATACCCCGGGCAGCCCGGTGCAGTTCGTCTGTGTGGAACTGCTCAAGGGCGAACTCAGCGGCGAGAACGCAGTCTGCCTGACCTTCAAGAACATCTCCAAGGTCACCCTGACTGCACTGGAGATCCACTTCAAGTGTAAGGGTGTGGATGGCATCATCCTGTGTGAGGATGCCTTTGAATACCGCGAGATCGAGGTCAAGCCCGGTGAGAGCTTTGGCATGGACGATGCAGTGTTTGTGACCCAGAAGGCCATCACCAGCGTGGATGTGGTCCTGAAGAACGTATACAGCGGCAAAAAGGTCGTGCATCTGGATGCCATCAAGCGCGTCCGCCTGCCGGCCCCGCGCCGCCTGAGTCCGGAGCTGGAAAAGGCACTGGAAAGCCGGATGAACCGCACCGGCCTCAAGTATATGCCGCAGGTGTTCGAGAACGGCTGGTACTGTGCCTGTGGTTCCTTCCACCCGAAGGAAGAGGACACGGTCTACTGCACCGAGTGCGGCTGTGACCGCATCCTGCTGCAGAACGCCCTGAACACCCTGCTGCAGCCCGGCCAGAAGGCCGCCCCTGCAGAGCAGGCCCCGGCGGCGGAGGCCACCCGCGTGGTGAGTTCCGCCCCGCAGGAAGAGCCGACCCGCATCGTGGCCAGCGCGCCGGTCCAGGCAGAGCCCACCCGGGTCATCCCGACGGCCCGCCCGGCAGAGCCTGTCGGCGCTCCGACCAGCTTTGCACCGCCGGTGGAACACACCCCTGCTCCGGAAGCAGAGCCTACCCGGGTGCTGGATGCCGCCACCCGCGCGGCGTTCCCCGGCAGCGGTGCAGCGGCTGTGGATGACGAGGGCACCCGTGTGATGCCTGCTGCTGCCCGCCGTGCCGCCCCGGCCCGCCAGCCGGAACCCGAGGCAGAGCAGTACGATGAGGAGGACGATGCGGAAGAGAGCCGTGACGGCATTGCCGAGACCCTCGTCCGCTGGGTCCCGCCCATCACCGCCATCGTCTGCGCAGGCATTGCGCTGTGGGGCTTCGTCTATTATCAGTTTATGATGTAAATGAATGACGGAGGAGGCTGCGCTTCCTCCGTTTTTTGGTTGTACGAAGGAGAAACGTTATGCCCGACGAAGCACTGCAAACCGCTTTTGAGATCAAAACCACCTGCGATGAGATCAGCCGCAAGCTGCTGCGCTGGCACTGGGAGAACAAGCCCGGGGAGCACAGCCTGGGAGCCCTGCTGGATCACATCCGTACCCGCCAGCAGGAGAGCCCCGAATATTATGACCGTCTGCCCGATCTGGCGGGCCGAAACAGCTGGCAGCAGCTGGATACCACCCTGTGTATGCGGGTGCTGCTGGACCCTGAAAAGGATGCTGCGCACCAGCTGGATCTGCTGGGCAATACGGAGCACCCTGCTGCTGCCCGCCGGGCCTGCAACGCGGTGCGCACTGCCCGCAATGAAGCGGCCCATGCCTCCGACCGCACGGCGGCTGCGCAGGCGGCGATCCTCTTCAACGAGGCCGTGGAAGCACTGGAGGAAGGCTATGCAGGCGCGCCCCTGCGCACCAGTGAGCTGGGCCAGTATTACCGGCTGGCTGAGGATTATCTGAGCCGCTGCGGGGCCAAGAAGCCCATTGCGTCGGCGGCCCCGGAAGAGAAAGCCCCTCGCGCGGCAAAGTCCGGCCAGAGCACTGCGGGCAGGAAAAAAGAGGGGACTTCCGGCAGTGCATCCCGCCGCAGCACAAAGCAGAACACGAGCGGCCGCAGTTCCGGCAGCAGACCCCAGAACCGGAAGCAGGGCAGCAGCCGGAACAGCCGTGCCCGGGCCAGGCAGAAGCAGAAACAGGCCAACCGCACCGTTCTGCTGGTGCTGCTGGCGATCCTGGCCGTGGGTCTGCTGATTCGCGGCTTTACCATGAACTGGCAGTGAAAGAGTGAGGGAACTATGAAGCAAAAACTGATTTTTCTGGATATTGACGGTACTTTGCTGCCGCCCGGTGAGATGACCGTTCCGGCCAGTGCCGTGGAGGCCATCCGGCAGGCCCGGGCCAACGGCCACAAGGTGTTTCTGTGCACCGGCCGCAACCTGCGCATGACGAAGCCGCTGCTTGCCTACGGTTTCGATGGCTTTGTCTGCTCTGCAGGCGGCTATGTGGGCTGTGATGGGAAAATTCTCGTGGATCTTCCCATGGAGCCTGCGCAGGTCGAGGGCCTGCGGGAGGTGCTGGGGCGTGCCGGTGCCGAGTGCACACTGGAAGCCCGGGACGATACTTACGGCGGCATCAGGATGATCGAGCGGTTCGCCCATTTGTTCCCCCGCAAGCCGGGGCAGCTGAACAGCGAGGCCGAGCGCTGGCGCAAAACGATGGAGTATGGCTTGACCATCCGGCCCATTGAGGAATACCACGGGGAGCCGGTTTACAAGGTGGTGTTCATCGCCCCCAACGAAGCCTGCCTTGCCGAGGCAAAGCAGCTGTATGAGGATCAGTTCATCTTCTGCGAGTCCCGGCTGGGGGATAACCCGTCAGCCATCGTCAACGGGGAGCTCATCAACCGCAAGTTCAACAAGGGCACCGGCATCAAGGCCATCTGCGATGAGCTGGGGTTTTCGCTGGCCGATACCATCGGCTTTGGCGACAGCGACAATGACCTGCAGATGACCGATGTGGTAGGCATCAGCGTCTGCATGGCCAATGGCTCTGACAACCTGAAAAAGCTCTGCGACCGCATCTGCCCGGCTGTGACGGAGGACGGCGTGGCAAGGGAGCTCAAAACTCTGGGCCTGATCTGAGCGCAGCCTTCCGCAAAAGAAGAGATGATAAAACAAAAATTCCCGCTCCATCGAGCGGGAATTTTTGTTAGAGAGGTTTATTTCTGATGGACTGCCTTGTGATACACGGCGTAGGCGATCACGGCAGAGAGGGCCTCTGTGATCCAGAAGGCATGCCAGACACCGGTAGGGCCCATGCGGCCGCACAGCACCCACGCAATGGGCATGATGAAGATGATATAGCGGCAGAGGGAGATGACCAGCGAGGGCACGCCCTTGCCCAGACCCTCCAGCGCGCCGGAGGAGGTGGTAGACACTGCCGAGACGATGAACCCCAGGCAGATGACCCGCAGGGCGGTCTGGCCGATGGCGATGGTCTCGGGGTTGGAGGTGAACAGACCCATCAGCGGGCCTGCAATGGTCAGGCAGAGCAGGGTGCCAATGGCCATGATCCCGGCGCTCAGGCCCAGTGTCAGGTTGTAGAGCCTGGACACACGGCCATGCTCCCGGGCACCGTAATTGTAGCCCACCAGCGGGCGCATCCCCTGCACGATGCCGTTGGCCGGCAGGTAAAGAAAGGTCTGGAGCTTGTAGTAGATGCCCAGCACCGTCACATAGCTCTGGGAGTAGACCGCCAGCAGGCCGTTCAGGAAGGTGACCAGCAGGCTGGGCAGGGCCAGATTCAGGATGGCCGGTACGCCGATGGCATAGAGCTTGCCGTCAAGGGCGGCATCGAACCGCAGGCAGCGGCGGGAGAAGCGGACGGCGACTTCGGTGGTGCAGTAGACATAGAGGTAGACCACAAGGGAAACGGCCTGCCCGATGCCGGTGGCAAGGGCCGCACCGGCAATGCCCAGGGCGGGCACCGGCCCAAGGCCGAAGATGAGGACGGGGTCGAGTGCGATGTTGGTCACGCAGCCGGTGATCAGCGCCACCATGGCAACGTTCATCCGGCCCACGGACTGGAAGATCTTCTCAAAGGCGAGGTCTGCCATGTTGACCAGCGAGAACAGGAACACGATGGTGGAGTAGGTCACACCCATGTCCACCAGAGCGGGATCGGTAGTGAAGCGGCGCAGGAAGCCGGGCATAATGGCAATGCAGAGGACCATGCCCACCACGCCGTGCAGCAGGGAAAACATCATGCCATGGGTGGCGGCCCGGTTGGCGTTTTCGTGGTCGCCTGCGCCGAGATAGAGCGCGATCTGGGCGTTGATGCCGATGCCAAAGCCGATGGCCACTGCATTGACAAAGTTCTGGATGGGAAACACCAGCGAAAGCGCCGTCATGGCCTGCTCGCTGATCTGGGCCACAAAGAGGCTGTCCACAATGTTGTACAGGCTGTTCACCAGCATCGAGATGACGTTGGGCAGGGCCATGGAGAGCAGCAGCGGGAACACCGGTCTGGTTTTCATAAAAGTATCGTTCATTTTCATTGCTCCTGAGGGTCAGATTTGGATTTGAAGGCAAAGCAAAAGCCACACAATGGCTTTTGTACCATTGTGTGGCGAAAAGTTGCAGAATGCTGTAAAAATCCACACGATATTTTATTGATTCAAAGATACCACATCACAGGGATATTTGTCAAGGACTTTTTGAAATAAAAGTATGACTTTTTACAGCGGGCCCTTGCCCTTGACATGGGGCGCGGCGGCGGTAAAATAAGAACAGAACGCACAAAAGGAGGATCTGCCATGAAATGGATGATCGCGTCAGACCTGCACGGGTCGGCTTACTACTGCCGCAAAATGCTGGAGGCCTTGGAGCGGGAGGGTGCCGACCGGCTGTTCCTGTTGGGTGACCTGCTCTACCACGGCCCCCGCAACGACCTGCCCCGAGAGTACGCTCCCAAGGAGGTCATCCCCCTGCTGAACGGGAAAAAGGAGAAGCTGCTCTGTGTGCGGGGCAACTGTGATGCAGAGGTGGACCAGATGGTGCTGGAATTCCCCGTGCTGGCCGATTATGCGGTGCTTCCGGTGGGGCAGCGGCTCATTTATGCGACCCACGGGCACATCTATAACGTAAGAAATCTGCCGCCGCTGGCCCCGGGAGATGTGCTGCTGCACGGGCATACCCATGTTCCGGCCTGGACAGAGTTCGGGCAGGGAAATCTTTACCTGAATCCAGGTTCTGTGAGCATCCCCAAGGAGAACAGCCCCCACAGCTACATGACCCTGGAAGGAAACACGATGCAATGGAAAGAGCTGGAAAGCAGCGCTGTTTTCCATGAACTGACCCTTTGATAAAGTCCCCCGGCCGGTTTTGTGGGCAGCTTGAAATTTGCCCACCGGTATGGTATGATAAAACTGAAAACAGATCGGCAAAGTTCCGCAGAGCAGTGCTGTGCGGGGCAGGAGCCTTTTTGTTTCTGCAATGAGTTAGCTAAAACTAACAAAATGACGAAAACAGCGGGCTGAACTTGTGCAGTTTGACAGGGGAGCCCGCAGATACAGTATGGAGGGAACAACAATGGTAGAAACGATCCTGAGGGTCGATGGTATGATGTGCGGTATGTGCGAGAGCCACATCAATGATGTGGTGCGCAAGACCGCCCGGGTGAACAAGGTGACTTCTTCCCACACCAAGGGCGAGACGGTCATCGTCTCGGAGCAGCCGGTGGATGTGGAGGCGCTGAAGGCTGCCATTGCCGAAACGGGCTACACAGTGACCGGCGTGCAGACCCGGCCCTATGAGAAAAAGGGCTTCTTCTCGTTCCTGAAAAAGTAACAGTCCGGTGTTTCTGGCCGGGCTGATCATGCAAAACAGGAGGTATCTTGTTATGAGGATCTTGGTGTACGGCGCAGGCGTTCAGGGCTGTCAGCTGGCCCACAGTCTGGCACAGAACAAGAAAAATGTGGTCACCCTGCTGGCCCGGGGCGAGTGGAAGGAGGTCATTGACCAGAAGGGCCTGACCATCCGCCACATGCTCCAGCGGAAAACAACGGTGGATCGGATGCAGACGACAGATGTGCTGGCCCCCGAGGATGTGTATGACCTTGTGTTTGTTGCGGTGCAGGCCGGGCAGCTGGCCGATGTGCTGCCCATCCTCAAGGCAAACCGGAGCCAGTACTTCATCTTTGTGGGCAATGATCCCTATGCACAGGAGATGCTGCAGGCCATGCAGCGCCCGGTGGATAAGATCGCCTTTGGCTTCCAGAACAATGCGGGCCGCCGGGAGCATGACCGGCTGGTCAGTGTGCACATGGGGATGGGAATGACCGTCGGCGGAGCAACCGCACCCCTGTCCGGCGCATTCCGCCTGCGGCTGCAGGCTGCCTTTGAGGGAACCCATTACATGCTGACCTATTACAGCGATATGGACGAGTGGCTCAAGAGCCACATCGCCTTTATCCTGCCCTGCGCCTATGCCTGTTATGCGGTGGATGGGGAACTTTCCCGCACCACAGTGGAACAGCGCAGGATGATCGTGGATGCAGCCTGGGAGTGCTGTGAGATGCTGAAGGCGGCAGGCGTTCCCGTGAACGATGCGGAGAATACCGACCGCTACCGCGAGGGCACCAAACAGCGGAAAAAGACCGAGCGGATGGTCTACTGGATGGCGCAGACGGTCGTTGGGAAGTGGTGCATTTCGGATCACGCCATGCGTGCGGTGAGCGAGATGCAGTATCTGGATGAAGCGTTTGCCGCCCTGCGCGCCACCACATTGGTGGAGATGACTGCCTGGGATGAACTGCGCAGATCCCTGCCCAGAAAGAAGTAAGAACCGGAAAATGTCCGGAGCATGAGAAAAAGCCTGTCGGTTTTTGCGCTGACAGGCTTTTTTCTATTGGTTCCGTGCCCAGAAGGCGGCAAGCTGCTGCTCCAGCTCTGTAGTGCTGCGCAGGTATTGGAGCTGGTGCCAGTGGCGGGGGAACAGGCGGCTGTATTCGGCGCGGGCAAAGCGGTCATCCAGCAGAAGCACCACGCCCCTGTCCTCCTGCGTGCGGATGACCCGGCCCGCCGCCTGCAGCACCTTGTTCATGCCCGGGAAACGGTAGGCGTAGTCGAAACCGGTGCCGCCCGCTTCGTCATAGTAGCGGCGCAGGATCTCCTGACGGGGGTTCACCTGAGGCAGGCCTACCCCCACGATGGCACACCCGATGAGCCGGTCGCCCACCAGATCCACGCCCTCGCCGAAGATGCCGCCCATGACCCCGAAGCCCAGCAGCGTTTTTGCGGGGCTTGGGCCGAACTGTTCCAGAAAGGCCGCCCGGGCCGCGTCGTCCAGACCACTCTCCTGGGCCAGCGTCCCGATGTCCGGGTAACGGGCGGTGAAGTCCTCGTGCACTTGCCGCAGATAGGCGTAGCTGGGAAAAAAGGCCAGATAGTTGCCCACCTTGGCCCGTGCCAGTGCAGCCAGCGCATCCGAGACGGCCTGCACACTGGCCTCCCGGTCCCGGTAGCGGGTGGAGATGCCGGGCAGGCAGTAGAGCCCCAGATGTTCGGGCGGAAATGGGCTTTCCAGTGCCACAGCCCGGGCATCGGGACAGCCTAGCACGGAGCGGTAGTAGCCCGGCGGGGTGAGCGTTGCGCTGAACAGTGCCGCAGCCCGCCCGGCGGCAAGGCTGGCATCCACAAAGGGGGCAGGGTCAAGGCAGAGCAGCTCCCATTCCAGCTCGCTGCCCCGGGCTGTCAGCTGGGTGACAAAATGCGCGTCGTACCGCTCTGCTGCCCGGGTGATATCCTGCACCGCAAAGTAGAGCTCCAGCAGCTGGGCGTGGGCATCAGCCTCCGGGTTGGCCTCCAGCCAGTCCTGCAGGGGGGCCTGCAGGCTGAACAGCAGTCGGAGCAGCTCCTTCGGCAGCTCTTGCAAAAAGACCGTGCCATCCCGCGCCAGCAAAGGCTCCGGCAGCGGGAAGGCGGCTTCTGCCGGTTCGGTGTCCAGAAGGCTGGTCTGTTGGGCGAGATCCTCTGTCGGCGGTTCGGTGGGCGATGGACCCCGGCGGGGGGCCAGCTTCGTTACCGCCCGGCGCGCTTCCAGAAAGCCTTTGTCTGCCTTTGTCAACGCAGTTTTCAGTGCGCTTTTTCCTTTGCCGATGGCCCGTCTGGCATCGGTCAGGCTGCTCTTGCAGAACCGTGCCGAGTACATGGCTCTGGCCCGGTCCGGCAGGTTGTGGGCCTCGTCGATGAGAAAAATGTAGTCGCCCGCCGCATCGAAAAAGCGTCGCAGGTGCACGGTGGGGTCGAACAGATAGTTGTAGTCCCCGATGACCACATCACACCACTCGCTCAGGTCCAGCCCCAGTTCAAAGGGGCAGACCCTGTGCCGCCGGGCAGTCTCAGTCAGGACGGCCCGGTCATAGGGGACGGCGCTGTCCAGCAGGTCGGCCAGCGCATCCTTCAGCCGCTCGTAGTAGCCGTTGGCGTAGGGACAGGCTTCCGGCAGGCAGGCGGGACGGCCCTCAGCATCCTTGCACAGGCAGGCCTTCTCCTTGGCCGAAAGGGTCACGCTGCGCAGGGAAAGCGCCGGGTCTGCCGCCCGCAGACGGGCCAGTGCATCCTCAGCAGCGGCCTGTGTCGTGTTGCGGGCGGTCAGGTAGAAGATCTTTTCCCCCTTGCCCTCGCCCATGGCTTTCAGGGCAGGGAAGAGGGCGCTCATCGTTTTGCCGATGCCGGTGGGTGCCTGGCAGAACAGCCGGGTACCGCCCTTCTGCTCTGCCTTGCCCGCAGCACAGGCGCGATAGACCTCCCCGGCAAGGGCACGCTGCCCGGGACGGTAGGCCGGAAACGGAAATTGCAGGGCCTCAAGGCTCCGGTTCCGGGCTTCCACCCAGTCCAGCTGCCGCCGCGCCCAGGGAAGATACTGCCGCAGTAAGTCGTTGAGAAACACATCCAGCTCAGCGGCGGAGAAGTGCCGGGTATAGCGGATGATCTCATCGGTGTCGATCTGGTAATAGGTCAGCCGAACATCCAGTGTTTCCAGCTCCCGCTGCTCGGCGCAGATGGCCCCGTAGACCATGCCCTGCGCCCAGTGGCAGGGGTTCATGTCCTCCGTGATGGCATCGGTGGGCGCGGCGGTGGTCTTGATCTCGTCGATGACCACCGTGCCGTCCTCATCGGTAAAAATACCGTCGGCACGGCCCTCGATGGTGAACCCAATTCCCTCCATCGTCCGCTCTGCCGTGAGGAACACCTCAGCAGAGTAGCCTTCACCCGCCGCCTTCTGGAGCCTGCGGTGGATGCGCGCGCCCTCGTTGGCCCGGTCAAAGCCGGTAAAGCGGCTGTCAATGCTGCCGGTGCGGAGCAGGAACTCCACCAGCTCCCGGACAGAGAGACGGATGGTTGGCATGGGGTTCACTTCCTTTCTCTTGAAATTCTGCGCTTCAGTCAGGCTGTACAGAGCAGGGCCTACCCGAGACCCAGGATCTTTTGACAATTTGCTGCAACAGCATTCACCTGGTCAAAATCCACGGCGGCCCGGTAATAAGTCTCCAGCTCATCATGGCAGTTCTTGGCCTGAGCCATCAGGGCGACAGCCTGGTCGATGAGCTCGGAGGCGGCACGGTCGTTGAAGCGCAGGCGGGCGCGGAAGCCGGACAGATTCTCCCGGTCCACAAAGCGGGTGCAGCGCACGGCCTGCACGCCGGGCAGCTGGATGGGATGCCAGAGGTTGTCGGTCAAAAAAGCCAGCCGCAGGGCCGGGATGAAGATGTGGTCGATCTGATCTTCAGGGTGCATGGCGCAGGGGCAGGTGATGATGTGGTAGCCCCGGGCCAGTGCTTCGGCCCGGATGAGTTCCAGCAGCAGGCGGGAGACCGCCCCGTAATCATCCCGGAATACCACATACCGGTCGGCCAGCGCTTCTACCGTGCCCCGGTAGAATACCATCCCCTTGGGGGTGATGGCTGAGAGCAACCGCAGCTCCTCGCTGGCGGTGCCCTCGGTGCGGGGAAGCAGCCGGGTGCAGAGACGCTTGACGTAGCGACGCACCTTTTCAAAGTTGGCGCTGCAGGCCTCGGCCCGGCGGCTGTCCAGCATCAGGCTGCCCGCCGATGCGATATACCGGGCTGCCCGGCCCCGCAGGGCGGCATTCCGGGCAAACAGGGCCTTGACCTCGTCCCGGTGGGGAGCCAGCTTTCCGGCATCGATGGTGTGGTACAGGCTCACCACCAGCTCGTCAGCCCCGGGCGCGTCCGGCTCCACCACATGGGGCGCGGTGGCATCGATGATGGCGCGTTTCTGGTCGAGGAAGATGACCCCGTCCAGACTGTCCGGGTCGCTGGCACAGTGGATCTTTTCAATGCGCTGGCCCTGCTGCTCGGCGGCCTGGGCCAGATGCTTCATCAGGGTGGATTTGCCGCATCCCGGCCCGCTTTTGATGAGAAGCATCTGCATCCCGGGCTCCCGGCGCAGCGGCTCAAAATAACCCTTGAAGCCCGCCGGTGTGGTGGCCCCCAGAAAGAAATCGGGGGAACGGCTTTGGATCGTTTTCATATCAGAACACCTCACTTTTGCTTTAGGGTATGCAAAAATGAAGGGAGATGATACTTGGAAACGGCCTTGCCCTCTCAGTCTCGCTCCGCTCGCCAGCTCCCCCAAAGTGGGAGCCCTTGGCAGTTTTTGTGAGCTTCATCTTTCTGCCAAGGCCTCTCCCTTCGGGAGAGGTGGCATTGCGACAGCAATGACGGAGAGGGTGAGCTTGTTAATATGTGTGCCCGCACACCTCGTGGATCTTATCCCGCAGGGCCAAAAAATCCGCAAAGGCGGCGGGTTTGTTCTGCGCCTGCCGGAGCAGGGCGGCGGGGTGGAAGGTGCCCATGAACCATACGCCGTTCTTTTGCACAAAGGTGCCGTGCTCCTTGGTCACGGAGAAATCGGTGCGGATCATCCGCTGGGAGGCGATGCGGCCCAGGCAGACCACGATCTTTGGCTGCAGCAGCTTGAACTGTTCCCGGAGCCATGGCATACAGGCCTCGCTCTCGGTGGGCAGCGGGTCACGGTTCTGGGGCGGGCGGCACTTGACGATGTTGGCAATGTAGCAGTTTTTGCTCCGGTCCAGATCGATGGCAAACAGGTATTTGTCCAGCAGCTGGCCGCTGCGGCCCACAAAGGGCAGGCCCTGTTCGTCCTCACTCTGGCCCGGACCCTCGCCCACGAACAGCACCTCTGCAGTCTGGGCACCCTGCCCGAACACCACATGGGTGCGGTCGGCACACAGCTCACATCTGCGGCAGGCAAGGCACTCGGCCTTTAATGTATCCCAATCCATAGCAGTTTGATCTCCTTGCAGCTGAATGATAATTTCTTCACAAATAAAAAATGGTTTTCTCCTAAAATAATAGCACAAAAAGCCAATTTTGTCTTGAACTTTTTGCCGGGTGTGCTAGAATAAAAGAGAAAGGCATCCTTGTGTCCAACAGGAACCCGGATGTGAATTTTGGATAGTTAATTCGGAGGTAATCAACAATGGCTGATATGTTCGCACCGCTGGTAGCACAGCTGAAGGCAAACCCCAAGACGATCGTTTTTACCGAGGGCAATGACCCCCGCATCCTGGAGGCAGCCAGCAAGCTGCTGGCCGAGGGCGTTCTGAAGGTTGTCATGGTGGGCAACGAGGCTGAGTGCAAGGCCGCTGCTGCCGCAGGCAATTTTGATATTTCCGCTGCTGAGATCATTGACCCTGAGAACTACGCAGGTTTCGACGAGATGGTGAACACCATGGTCGAGCTGCGCAAGGGCAAGCAGACCGCTGAAGAGTGTACCGCAATGCTGAAGAAGTCCAACTACTTCGGCACCATGCTGGTCAAGATGGGCAAGGCTGACTGCCTGCTGGGCGGCGCTACTTACTCCACCGCCGATACCATCCGCCCCGCTCTGCAGCTGGTCAAGACCAAGAAGGGCGCACACCTGGTGAGCTCCTGCTTCATTCTGGACCGTGACTTTGGCGAAGAGGGCCTGAAGCGCATTGCCATGGGCGATTGCGCTGTCAACATTGATTACACCGATACCGTTGATAAGGCTACCGGCGAGGTCAAGATCGCTGCATCCGCAAAGCTGGCTGAGGTGGCCGTTGAGACTGCCAAGACCGCAAAGCTGTTCGGCATCGATCCGAAGGTCGCAGTTCTGAGCTTCTCCACCAAGGGTTCCGGCAAGGGCGGCACCGTTGCTCTGAGCCATGACGCTACCATCAAGGCTCAGGAGATGGACCCCGAGCTGGCTGTGGACGGCGAGCTGCAGTTTGACGCTGCCGTTGCTCCCGAAGTTGCACAGGTCAAGTGCAAGGGCAGCAAGGTCGCTGGCCAGGCCAACACCTTCATCTTCCCCTGCATCGAGGCCGGCAACATCGGCTATAAGATCGCTCAGCGTCTGGGCGGCTACGCCGCCTACGGCCCCATTCTGCAGGGCCTGAACGCACCCATCAACGACCTGTCCCGCGGCTGCAACGCTGACGAGGTCTACAAGATGAGCCTGATCACTGCCTGCCAGTCCTGATCTCTCAGTCATGCTCTGCGTGCCGGTTCTGGCCGCACTGTCTGAACCGGTTCGGCAATAACGTAAAATAGAGTGCCCCGCTGTCGAAATTTACGGCAGCGGGGCATTTTTTACTACTTGCAATGCCGCTGAAAAAATGGTATAATAATCAAGCACAAAATGTGCCATGCCGGACAGCGCCTGCTGCGTGGTTCGGCATACGGATGCGGGCCCTGTACGATGGGGCCGCTGTGAACCAGGTCAGGTGGGGAACCAAGCAGCCTTAAGCGGTGTGTCCCGTGCGTTTCAGTCAGCCTGCATCCGTATGCCGAGTTACGCAAGGCGGGGGTCAAACCCCGTCAGCGCTGCCCGGCTTTTTTGTTGAAAGGGGAGAAGCGGATGTATCGAGCCCTGTACCGCAAGTGGCGGCCCCAGCGGTTTGAGGATGTGGTGGCCCAGCGCGGCATCGTGACCGCACTGCGCAACCAGATCGCCACAGGCCGTGTGGGCCACGCTTATCTGTTTACCGGCGTGCGCGGCACCGGCAAGACCACCTGTGCCAAGATCTTTGCCAAGGCAGTCAACTGCCTGCATCCCCAGAACGGTGACCCCTGCGGTGAGTGCGAGATCTGCAGAGGCATCGACAACGGCAGCATTCTGGACGTGGTGGAGATGGACGCGGCCTCCAACAACGGCGTGGACGATATCCGTGATCTGCGTGATGAAACAGCCTACACCCCCAGCGCCTGTCATTATAAGGTATATATCATCGACGAGGTGCACATGCTCTCCACGGCAGCGTTCAACGCCCTGCTGAAAACGCTGGAGGAGCCGCCCGCCCACGTCATCTTTATTCTGGCGACCACGGAGATCCAGAAGGTCCCCGCCACCATCCTTTCCCGGTGCCAGCGGTACGATTTTACCCGCATCGGCCCAGAGGACATCGCCCAGCGTGTGGAGTACATCGCCGGGCAGGAGGGACTGGAGTTGTCCGGCGAGGGGGCGGAGCTTATCTCCCGCCTTGCCGATGGTGCCATGCGAGACGCGCTGTCCATTCTGGATACCTGTGCCGGTGTCACGGCAAAGATCGATGCGGATGTTGTCCGCCGGATGGCAGGTGTGACCGACCGGAGCTATCTGTTCCATATTTCGGATGCGCTGGAAGCGCAGGATGCCGCCGCGGCACTGGCACAGCTGGCTCAGCTGCGCCAGCAGTCAGTGGATGTGAAGCGGCTGACCGAGGAGCTCATTGCCCATTACCGTGCGCTGATGCTGGCGGCCCTGCCCGGCGGGCAGGCACTGCTCTCGGGTGTATCCCCGGAAGAGGAGAAGCTCTATCTGGAAAAAGGCCCCCGGATGGGGCAGCGGGAGGCGATCCGGGCCATCCGGGCTCTGGGCAACGCTCTGGAGCACATGACCCGTGGCAGTGACCAGCGGATAGAGCTGGAACTGGCCCTGTTCAGCCTTTCGGAGCCGCCCCAGCAGGTGGCGGTACAGGCTGTGCCCGCCGCCCGGCCTGCGGTCCCTGCACAGGAGGCCCCCAGACCGTTTGCGTCGGCACCGGTCAAGCCTTTTGTATGTGCACCGGCGGCATCGGCCCCCGTGCAGGAAACTTCTGTGGAACCGGCACCGATGCAGCAGTCTGAGCCGGAACCGGCACCTCAGCCCGTGGAACCGCCCAAGGCAGAAGCAGCAGCTTCTGCGGAAGAAGAGCTGCCGCCCCTGCCGGAGGAACCGCCGGTAACTTCGGAGGCCCCGCCCCCCTGGGACGAGCCGGCCCCGGCTGCGTCTCCGCAAAGAGAAGCGCCTCCGGCTCCCGCGCAGGAAGTGCCTGCGGCCCAGCCTCAGCCGGAGCCCAAGCCGGAGTATACGGCTGACCCGGCGCTGAATAAGCCCCGCAAGGTGGCGGCAGAGGGGATCAATCCCTTCCCGCAATGGGCAGAGGTCATCAAGCTCCTGCAGGAACAGGATCCCATGCTCTACACCTACCTGAAAAAGTCCAAGGGTTACTTTGATGGTACCCGGGTGCTTATCGATGGCGGAAAGACCTTCCGGGATTTTATCCGCGCCAACAAGGAAAGCCAGAAGCTCATCAAAAAGCTGATCGCACAGGTGTCCGGTGTGGCAGTGCCCATCGGCCCCTATGAATCCAAGACAGTCAATCGCGCTTCGGCCAACGCCGAGGAATCCCTCCGCAAGCTGGAACAGCTGGGGCTGGAAGTGTCGATTGAGGATAGTGAACGCAAAAAACGATAAATAAAAGGAGAACCAACCATGAAAGCAAGAATGCCCGCAGGCTTCGGCCGCCCCGATATGAACTCCCTGATGCGTCAGGCCCAGAAGATGCAGGAAGATATGAAGGCCAAGCAGGCAGAGCTGGAAGCTGCTGAGTACACCGGCAGTGCATCTGGTGAGATGGTCACTGTGAAGATGAACGGCAAGCACGAGGTACTGAGCATCACCATTAAGCCTGAGGCCGTGGACCCCGATGATATCGAGATGCTGGAAGACCTGGTGGCTGCTGCCGTCAATGCAACCGTCAAGCAGGTGGATGAGACTGCCGAGGCCGAAATGGGCAAACTGACCGGCGGCCTGAACATTCCCGGTCTTTGATCAAAGTGGAGGAGCACCATGGGTTATAATGCAGCCCCGCTGGAAAAGCTGATCGAAGAATTCAGCAAGTTCCCAGGCATTGGGCGGAAGGGTGCGACCCGGATGGCCTATCAGGTACTGAGCATGTCGGATCAGGATGCCGCCGCACTGGCGGGTGCAATCCAGAACGCCCACACCAAGCTCCACCGCTGCCGTGTCTGCCAGAATTATACCGAAGCCGAGCTCTGCCCCATCTGTGCCAGTGCCAAGCGGGACCGCTCTGTCATCTGTGTGGTGGAAACGCCCCGTGACGTGCAGGCGTTTGAGCGCACCCGGGAGTACCATGGAATGTACCATGTGCTCCACGGTCTCATCAGCCCCATGGATGGCATCGGTGCCGAACAGCTGACGGTCAAGGAACTGCTGGCCCGTCTGGGGGACGGTGAAGTGAAGGAAGTGATCATGGCCATGAACCCCACCGTTGAAGGTGAGGCAACGGCCATGTATCTGGCAAAGCTCATCAAGCCCCTGGGCATTAAGACCACCCGCCTGGCCTATGGCCTGCCCGTGGGTGCCAGCCTGGAGTATACCGATGAGACGACCCTGTACCGGGCGCTGTCTGGCCGGGGAGAACTGTGATCATTTGTATTTCAAAGCCCTGCGTTTGCGCGCGGGGCTTTGTGCTGTTTATGGGATAAAAAAGAAACACCCGGCCGGGGAAATGAAACAAATTCAAGAAATATAGAAAAAACTCAAAAAAGATGCAAAAAAGTGTTGACAGAAGGCTGGGGATATGGTATTATACTTGAGCGCCAAGGGCCGCCGGAAAGAATGACTTCTGAAAGCGGCAGAAGCAAAGCGAAAGAACCAATATGGATACG
>ENA-OQNN01000865-OQNN01000865.1-human-gut-metagenome-genome-assembly--contig:-NODE-865-length-25661-cov-19.048406_pt1 | contig 25661 bp, 19 predicted proteins | sample MGYA00242624_ERZ504870 | MGnify/ENA primary metagenome ERZ504870 (study PRJEB26092, sample SAMD00036379) | human gut metagenome | host: Homo sapiens | study: EMG produced TPA metagenomics assembly of... | reverse complement strand
GCACGCCGCTGTGCTACGCCTTGGAGTGTGTTAATTTATCGGCTTAGTCCTGTATGCTGCTGTATTGGCAGTGTCAGGCTGAGCCGATTTTTATTTCGTCGGACGGGAAAGCGGCCCGCGCAGCGGGCCTGTTCCCTGTTGTTAATGGGAGCGGGTTTATGCCAGTGATGCGACAACAGACGGGAGCAAGTGAGCGCCGGCAATACAGCAACAGGCAGAAGTAGGTCTATGCCAGTGATGCGACAACAGACGGGAGCAAGTGAGCACCGGCAATATAGCAACAGGCAGAAGTAGGTCTATGCCAGTGATGCGACAACAGACGGGAGCAAGTGAGCGCCGGCAATACAGCGACAGGCAGGAGCAGGTCAGCACCAGCAATACAACAGGCAGGAGCAGATTAGCTCCAGCAATAGAACAACAGGCAGGAGCAGATCAGCGCCAGCAATACAACAACCACCAGGAACAGGTCTGCTGCGCAGACCGCCTTCCGTCCGGCGAAAAAAAATCGGCTCAGCCTGATGCCACCAATACAGCAGCATACAGGCATTTGCCAATACACTACCCCATACCACAGCGCAGAACAGCGACGTGCCCGGAAAGGGGGAGCGCGAGGGGGAAAAGCGGGCTTCGTAACTCCGAGCGCCTTTCCCCCTCGCAAACTTGCCCACGCCAAAGTGTCCCCCAGAAAGGGAAACCCCACTGCCAAAGTGTCCCCCCTGGAAAGGAAAAGCCCTCCGTCAGACGCCCGACATTGTACAATATCTGGTACAATTTTCTCATTATTTTTATCAATAATACAATTACATGTATATTATAAAGAACATACTTCCAAGCTGTTGACTTTAAATTCGGAATCTGTTATCTTATGGTCGTCATGAGAAATGTTATATATTACTAACTGCGCGGACAGTGAACGAAATATTGAGACAACAGGAAAGGATGTGTAACAAATTGGCAAAAGTTGATTTTGAACAGTGGAATGGTTTTAAGGGTGATCGTTGGAAAGAGAAGATCGATGTTCGTAATTTCATCAGTATGAACTATACACCATATGATGGAGATGCTTCCTTCCTGGAAGCACCAACAGAGGCAACAGATAAACTCTGGGGCAAGCTTCAGGAGCTTCAGAAAGAAGAGCGTGCAAAAGGCGGCGTTCTTGATATGGAGACAGAGGTAGTAACAGGAATCACAGCATATGGTCCTGGATATATCGATGAGGAGCTGAAAGATCTTGAGCAGGTTGTAGGTCTTCAGACAGACAAACCTCTGAAACGTGCTTTCATGCCATACGGCGGAATCAAAATGGCAGAGCAGGCATGTGAGACTTACGGATACCATGTAAGCGACAAGATCAAAGATGTTTTCAACAACTATGAGTTCAAAACACACAACCAGGGTGTATTCGATATCTACACACCGGAGATGAAGAGAGCACGTCACAACAAGATCCTTACAGGACTTCCGGATACTTACGGACGTGGACGTATCGTAGGTGATTACAGACGAGTTGCTCTTTACGGAATTGATCATCTGATCGCAGGTAAAGAGAAAGACTTCGCAGCATGCGACCGTCAGGGTATGAGACGTTATGACTTCCAGCTTCGTGAGGAGATCGCAGATCAGATCCGTGCTCTGAAGAAGATGAAAGAAATGGCTCAGATCTATGGCTTTGATATTTCCCAGCCGGCTAAGAATGCAAAGGAAGCATTCCAGTGGCTGTACTTTGGATATCTTGCAGCGATCAAAACTCAGAACGGAGCTGCAATGAGTGTTGGACGTATCTCCACATTCCTTGATATCTATATTGAGAGAGACCTTGAGAACGGAACTCTTACAGAGAAAGAGGCACAGGAGCTTGTTGACCATATCGTAATGAAATTCCGTATGGTTAAATTCGCTCGTATCCCGTCTTACAACCAGCTCTTCTCCGGTGACCCGGTATGGGCAACTCTGGAAGTAGCAGGTATGGGACAGGACGGACGTTCCATGGTAACAAAGAACGACTATCGTTTCCTTCATACACTTGAGGATATGGGACCGGCTCCGGAGCCGAACCTTACAGTTCTCTACTCTTCAAGACTGCCTGAGAACTTCAAGAAATATGCAGCAGACATCTCTGTTACAACAAGTTCCATCCAGTATGAGAACGATGATGTTATGCGTCCGGTATGGGGCGATGACTACAGCATCTGCTGCTGTGTATCTGCTACAGAGACCGGTAAAGAGATGCAGTTCTTCGGTGCTCGTGCTAACCTTGCAAAATGTCTTCTTTACGCGATCAACGGTGGTGTTGATGAGAAGACAAAACAGCAGGTAGGACCTCAGTACCAGGCGATCACTTCCGAGTACCTTGACTATGACGAAGTAATCGCAAAATATGATCAGATGATGGACTGGCTTGCACATCTGTATGTTGGAACACTGAACATGATCCACTACATGCATGATAAATACTACTATGAGGCAGCTGAGATGGCACTTATCGATACAAAGGTTGACCGTTCCTTCGCAACAGGTATCGCCGGATTCTCACACGTAGTAGATTCCCTTTCCGCTATCAAATATGCAAAAGTAAAAGCAATCCGTGACGAGGACGGAATCACAACAGACTTCCAGGTTGAGGGTGACTTCCCACGTTATGGTAACGATGATGACAGAGCAGACGAGATCGCAACAACTCTGCTTTCCACATTCCTTGAGAAACTGAAACACATCCATACCTATCGTGATTCCAAGCCAACCACATCCATCCTTACCATCACATCCAACGTTGTTTATGGTAAAGCTACAGGATCTCTTCCGGACGGAAGAAAAGCCGGCGAGCCTCTGGCACCGGGAGCAAACCCGTCTTACGGCGCAGAGCAGAACGGACTTCTTGCTTCCCTGAACTCTGTTGCAAAGCTTGACTATGAGGATGCCCTTGACGGAATCTCCAATACTCAGACGATCAACCCGGATGCACTTGGCCATTCTGAGGAAGAGCGTACAGAGAATCTTGTAAATGTACTTGACGGATACTTTGATCGTGGTGCACATCACCTCAATGTAAACGTATTCGGTAAAGAGAAACTTATCGATGCTATGGAGCATCCGGAAAAAGAGGAGTATGCAAACTTCACGATCCGTGTTTCCGGATACGCTGTTAAGTTCATCGACCTTACAAGAGAGCAGCAGCTTGACGTTATCGCAAGAACCTGCCACGAAAGGATGTAATAAAAAATATGGACGACCAGAAAAAAATCACTGGCTACGTCCACTCACTGGAGAGCTTCGGCTCTGTTGACGGACCAGGAGTCCGGTATGTGATCTTTTTGAGCGGCTGCGCCATGCGCTGTCAGTTCTGCCACAATCCGGACACCTGGCAAATGAAAACAGGGACGGAGTACACAGCAGATGAGCTGCTTGAAAAAGCCTGTCGATACCGCTCTTACTGGGGAAGTAAGGGCGGTATTACTGTGAGTGGAGGCGAGCCACTGTTACAGATCGATTTCCTTACTGAGCTGTTCAGAAAAGCAAAAAAACTTGGGATCCACACAACACTTGATACCAGCGGCAACCCTTACACAGAAGAGGGTCCGTGGTATGAAAAATGGGAAGAGCTGATGAAGTACACAGATCTTGTCATGCTGGATATCAAGCACATTGATGAGGAACAGCATAAGATCCTCACAGGATGTACCAATAAAAATATCCTTGCCATGGCCCGGAAGCTTTCCGATATGGGCGTATCCATGTGGATCCGTCACGTACTGGTTCCGGAACGCAATGACCGGGATGACTATCTCCACCGGCTGGCTGACTTTATCGCAACACTGAAGACAGTTGAGAGAGTGGAGGTTCTTCCATATCACACACTCGGAACCTTTAAATGGGAAAATCTGCATATTGATTATCCGCTGAAGGGAATTGATCCGCCAACAAAAGAACGGATCGAAAATGCGGAAAAAATCCTGGGAGCAGGTACACAGTAATAAAAAAACCATATCTTATGTCGAAAAACAGACATAGATATGGTTTTTTTGATGTTCACACCAGTTCTTTGTTTTTGATCAGCATTTCTTTGATGATATCCTGTGTATAGGAACCTAAGCGGCGCTGAGTATCCCGGTCAAGCTCTGAAGGAATGATAGGCTTGCCATATTCGATCACTACGTGTGTAGGTGTCATCTTCGGGAAATTGGCCTCCCAGATATTGGCAGAGTTGCTGATCGCAATAGGAATGATCGGGCTTTTGGCTCTGGTCGCGATCTTGAAGCTGCCGTCATGGAAAGGCAGCATTTCTGTTTCATCAGCATTTTTATTTCGGGTTCCTTCCGGGAAGATACATACGGAAATGCCGGATTTCACATAGTCTGCAGCCTGAAGGATCGTTTTCAGACCCTGCTTGATATCCTCTCTGTCGAGAAAGAGACAGTAGAGATTGCGCATCCAGTTGGAGAGCAGCGGATAATGCTCCATTTCCTTCTTGGCAACATAGCCGGTGCGGATCGGACAGCGGCTGTAGGTGAGCAGGATGTCGAAATAGCTTCGGTGGTTTGCTACATAGAGAACAGCCTGATCCTTTGGAACGTTTTCTTCGCCGATGACGGTGACTTTGGCGCCTGTGATCCACAGGATGAATTTGAATATGGCCTGTACCATGCGCAGAGAGCTGATATCCTTAGTCATGGGAGAAAATTTCCCGATGATCCATTCTACAAGGAGAACCGGAATGGTCAGCACCAGATAGGCGATCACCACGATACAGACAAGTATGAATCGAATCATGTCTTTTGTCCTTTCTGTTATAGATACTTGCGGAGAGTTCCGCAGTAAGATGGTATTTTTATATTATACGAAGAAAATCCGATAGTTGCAATAAATCTTTCCCTGCTCACATAGAATAAATACTGAATAATGGTTACTGTTTACTGGTGATCTTCCGCAAAGCGTGTTACTGAGAACGGAGTGAACAGTAACGAATCATGCAGGTGGCTTATATTATGAAAAAAGCAGTATTTCTGCGGATCGTGCTGACAGCTGCCGTGCTGGCACTGCTGCTTTCCGGGTGTCGATTTGTCCGGGTGGAGGAAGAAGAACGAAAACCGGTAGATTACATCGTTGTGGAACGCCGGGATATCCCGGCGGAGCTTTCCAGGCTTATGGAAGAAAAAAAGGAAAAGGAATTTCAGCTGAGTTATGAAACCGGAGAGGATCTTTACCTGGCCAAAGGGTACGGGCGGCAGATGAGTGGCGGATACAGCATCCAGGTAGAGGAGCTTGGAGAATCCTCGAATGGGATATTTTTTGTTACAAAACTTCTTGGACCGGAGGATCTTAAGGAGGCAGGAGTTCCGTCCTATCCCTGCATTGTGATAAAAACCCGGAAACAGGAAAAGCCGGTAACGTTCCGGGAAAGCAGCAGTCCGGTGAAAAAAGAGTCGGAGAAAGGGGAATAGACTGTGGAATTAAAAAAAGAAAGCATGCAGATATTAAAGGAAAAAAGCAGGGCAAAAAGTCAGATCACTTTTGATGAGGATTTTAATGTACCGGATGCAAAACCGGATGCAGGAAGACTGATCCAGAATAAGGGCAGGATCATTATGGATGATGTCCGTCTTACTGACGGGAAAGGTATTCTTACGGGAAATCTGCAGGTAGATATCCTTTATGTGGGGGAAGAAAGAGGGATCGTCAGCAGTCTTACTGCAAAACTTCCATTTGAGGAAACCTTGAACCTGAAGAATATCATAAACGGGGATAAAATGTGTCTGAAGTGGGAAATTGAAGATCTTACGATCCGCCTGATCCATTCCAGAAAGCTCAATATCAAAGCTTTGGTAACTTTTTGTGCGACTGTGGATGAAACAGAACAGATCCGCCTGCCGGTGGCGCTGGATGCAGAAGAGGTATCCGTCAGAAAAAAAACAGTCCGTTTTCTGGGACTTACCGTACATAAAAAAGATACACTCCGGATCAAGGATGAGTATACCATTGCCTCCAATCGTCCGGATATCGCCAGTCTGATCTGGTATACTATGGATGTACGGGGGCTGGATCTGAAGCCGGAGGAAAATGTGGTAAAGGCAAGAGGAGAGCTGTCCGTTTTTGTGCTGTATGGAGCTGAAGATACAGAAGCCCCGGTGCAGTGGCTGGAATATTCGCTGCCTTTTTCCGGAGAAGTGGAATGTCCGGACTGCACGGAGGAACTGATCCCGCTGATTGAAGCTTCGGTGATGCATCAGAGTCTGGAGGCCAAACCGGATGTCGATGGGGAAGAACGGATCCTTGTTTCGGATGTTGTGCTGGAGCTGGATATGAAATTTTTCAGGGAAGAGGAATATGATCTCATTACCGATGTGTATACACCGATTCGTGAATGTGTTCCGGAAGGAAAGAATGAGGTACTGGAACGGCTTCTGGTACGTAATTTTTCCAGATGCAGGATCAGTGACAGGATCCAGGTAAAGGAGACTCAGGGAAAAGTCCTCCAGCTGTGTCACAGTCAGGGAAAAGTGAAGATCGATAAGACCAGGATCGTAGAGAACGGTGTGCAGGCAGATGGCGTGGTCATGCTGAAGATCCTGTACATTATTGGAAATGATGATATGCCGTTTTATTCCATGGAGGCAATGATACCGTTTTCCCATATGGTGGAAGCAAGAGGGATCCGACAGGACAGCTGTTATCAGTTAAAAGCAAAGCTGGAGCAGCTTTCCGCAGCCATGGCAGATGGAAATGAGATCGAGATCCGGGCAACTGTAGGACTGGAGCTTCTGGCAGTTGCCAGAGAACCGGTATTTATCATTGAGAAAGTAGAGGAAAAACCACTGGATATGAAAAAACTCCAGGCTATGCCGGGAATCCTGGTTTATATGGTAAAACCGGGAGATGAATTGTGGGATATCGCAAGGAAATATCACACATCTATCCAAGAGATCCGGACGATCAATGCTCTCAAGGAAAATCAGGAACCCTCTCCGGGAACTCCGCTTCTTGTTGTGAAAAAAGTGGAAGGTCAGATCAAATAAAAAGTGGAATATTTTGCTGTTGAAAAGAATGTAAAAATCATATAAAATACATGTATAAATACTGTATACAAAGTACAAATGGAGGGGCTTATGCGTTTAAAAGCAATGGCAAAGATCAATCTCGGACTTGATGTTCTGGGAAAGAGAGAGGACGGTTATCATGAGGTACGCATGATCATGCAGACCATCCGTATGTATGATATCCTGGATATCAGAAAGACCAGACGGCCGGGGATCGTACTGACGACCAATCTTCCGTTTATTCCTACAGATCAGAGAAATCTTGTATATAAGGCAGCACAGATGCTGATGGAGGAGTTCGATGTTGAAGAGGGACTTTCCATCAAGCTTCGTAAATTTATCCCGGTGGCAGCAGGCATGGCAGGAGGCAGCTCCGATGCAGCGGCCGCATTTGTGGGTGTGAACCGGATGTTCCATTTAGGGCTTACTGAAGAACAGCTGATGGAACGTGCAGTAAAGGTCGGAGCAGATGTTCCGTATTGTATCATGCGGGGAACAGCTCTTGCGGAGGGAATCGGAGAGAAGCTGACCAGACTTCCGGAAGTTCCGAAATGTTATGTTCTGATAGGAAAACCGGGAATCAATGTTTCCACAAAAACAGCCTATGAGAATCTGAATCTGGAAGGGATCGGAAAACATCCGGACATCGATGGACTCATCGGAGCTATCAGAAATAATGATCTGTATGCCATGGCATCCAGAATGGAGAATGTATTTGAACCGGGGATCATCCGACAGTATCCTGTGATCGGCAATATCAAGAACCTTATGGAAGAAAAAGGTGCGCTGAAAGCCGTGATGAGCGGAAGCGGTCCTACTGTGTTTGGAATCTTTGATAACAGGGATAAGATGGCCGCGGCAGCCAGAAGCCTCAGAAAGAGCGGGCTTGCAAAGACTGTATTTGCCACGGATATTTACAATAGAGATGGAGGAGTTACAAATGACAAGTGATTTTTCTGTGGATATGAATGAATATCTGCCGCTTCGGGATGTTGTTTTTAACACCTTGCGGCAGGCAATCCTGAAGGGAGAGCTGAAGCCGGGCGAAAGACTTCTGGAGATCGCCCTTGCAGAGCGTCTTGGCGTGAGCAGAACACCGGTGCGTGAGGCTATGCGCAAGCTGGAGCAGGAAGGTCTTGTAGTGATGATCCCACGCAGAGGTGCACAGGTAGCCAGCATCACAGAGAAGGATCTGAACGATGTTCTGGAGGTGCGTATCGCCCTCGAAAATGTTGCCATAGAAAAAGCGTGCAAGCTGATCACAGAGGATGAGCTGGGAAGGCTCTGGGTGGCAGCCAAGGAATTTGAAAAAACAAAAGCAGAGGGAAATCTGGTCCGTCTGGCGGAAACCGATGTGGCTTTCCACGAGATCATATATCAGGCTTCTGATAATAAGCGTCTGAATCAGGTCCTGAATAATCTCCGTGAGCAGATGTACCGTTATCGTGTAGAGTATCTGAAGGAGGAGCAGACAAGAAATCTTCTGGTCAGTGAGCATGAAGAACTGGTAAAAGCCATCCGTGAAGGAGATGTGCAAAAGGCGCAGGATATTTCTTTCCATCATCTGGAGAATCAACGAAAAGCGATCATCCGTACTATCCGCGCGGAGAATGAGGCCAAAGAGGCCGAGAAAAAAGAATAAGAACCGGATATGCGGGAATATTAAGAGAGATGTCATTGGGGCATCTCTTTTTTTAACCGAATGCGGATGCTTTTATCCGTCTGACTGCATAAAGGATGGTGACTTTATGGAAACAAGGAAGATATCGATATCTCTTCATGAAAATGAATCGTATATCCGGAAACGGTGTGAAAACTGCGATGATATCCTGATCAGACCCATGCGCCTTGGTGAGGGACATAAGGCGGACTGTCTGATGGTCTATATTGAGGTTGCGGTTTCAAACATGATGCTGGATGATTCTGCTATCGGAAAAATGATCAATCATTTCTGGGAGATTCCGGAGGAAAAGATCCGGGAATTTATCCGCCGAAACAGTCTTGGAATTGCAGATGTGAAGGAGCTGTCTTCTATGGAGGAGGTATTTGGTGCCATTCTTTCGGGAAATGCAGTTTTCTTTCTGGATGGATACGACAAAGCAATGAAAATTTCCAGTAAAGGATATCCGGGGCTGGCTGTATCAGAGGTGAAAACGGAAAAGGTCCTCAGAGGCTCCAAGGAGGGGTTCTGTGACAGTGTAAAAACCAATGCGGCCCTTGTGAGAAAGCGGATCCGGGATACCAGGCTGAAGGTGGAGCAGAGCAGCATCGGTGTACGCTCTAATACGGTGGTACAGCTTCTTTATGTGGAGGATCTGGTCCATGAGGAGCTTCTGACTGCTGTGAAAGAGCGCCTGGAATCTTTTGCAGTGGACGGGATCCTGGACAGCGGGATGCTGGAACAGCTGACAGAAGAAGCATGGTATTCTCCCTTTCCTCAGTTTCAGACAACGGAGCGGCCGGACCGGGCTGCCCAGGAGCTGCTGAATGGAAAAGCAGTTCTGCTCTGCGACAATTCGCCGGTGGCACTGGTGGTTCCCGGAGCATTCAACAGTTTTATGGAAAGCAGTGAAGACTGGTACAACCGTTTTGAGATGGCATCCTTCCTGCGGGTGCTCCGGTATCTGGCCATGGCTGTGGCAACGCTGCTCCCCGGACTTTATCTGGCTGTGATCCGGTTTCATACACAGATCCTTCCGGCGAATCTGATCCTTTCCTTTGCACAGGCAAGAGAGGGCGTTCCATTTTCCAGTGTAGTGGAGCTGGTGTTCCTGGAACTGTCTTTTGAGCTGATACGGGAGGCTGGTGTGCGGATCCCGGGAGCTCTTGGAAATGCCATTGGGATCGTAGGAGGACTGATCATCGGACAGGCTGCGGTGGAGGCCAATCTTGTCAGCCCGGTGGTAGTGATCATCGTGGCACTGACAGCACTGGGATCACTGGCTATACCTAATGAGGAATTTGCTTCTGCATTCCGGCTTCTGAAGTACGCTTTTCTGTTTCTGGGAGGATTTCTAGGTATATTCGGAATCGTGTTGGGACTGTATCTCACCATGGCGCATCTGGCAGGACTTTTAAGCTTCGGTGTCCCATATCTGGTACCTTTTGTAGAGAAGAACAGTGAGGCGGAAACCGGTGGAAGGATTTTGCGACAGCCCTTCCGGAAGCGGAAATTCCGGCCGCTGTATGCCAGAAATGCCCAGAAACGCAGGCTTCGGACAAGGCCATGGAGCCGGAAAGGATAAAGGTTATGAGATTTGCGGAGAATAACAGGATTTCCCACAGACAGCTTTTTCGGCAGATCATACTGGTGTTTCCGGCGCCGTTTCTGCTGTGCCTGTTTAAGAATGGAGCGATGTTGGGCATCAGTGCCATGGCAGGGACAGCTGCTGCGGCCGTAGTGCTCTCTTTTTATGTAATCTGGCTGATACGTCTGACACCTGCATATGGGGAGCTTTCCAAAAGGATAGGAAGTTTTACTGTACGATTTATTGGCCTGTTCTTTTTGGTATATGTGATCGTAAGTTCGGCATTTCTTTCGGGCCTTCTGGGGGAGGTGATCCCGGAAAGTCTGATCAGCGGGATTTCCGGAAAATGGCTGTCTCTTCTTGCAGTTGCAGCCTGTAGTCTGGGAACGCATCGCGGAATGCAGAGAAGAGGGCGGATCGCTGAGGTGTCCGGAAGGATTTTTCTGGCAGGGATTCTTCTTCTGATGCTTTTATGTGCAGGGCAGGGAAAAACAGAGTACTTTATGGAAGTGATGAAAGATCCGGAAACAGGATTTACAGGAGAGCGATGGCTCCGTGATCTGTATACACTTTTGTGTGCTTTTTCAGGAGCAGGACTTCTTCCTTTCGGGCTGGAGTATGCAAAAAAACAGGGAAGTGCCAGAAAACCTGTGATCCTGGCTTTTCTTACAGTTTGCGGGATCATTTTTGGAATGCAGCTCCTTCTTCCGGCAGTCTTTGGAGGTGCACGCCTTAAAAACGAGATCTGTCCGGTACTGCCTCTTTTGGAGGGTGCAGATCTTCCGGGAAACGTACTGGCGAGATTTGATGTGATATGGATGGGGTTTCTGGTATTCGGACTTTTGTTTTCTCTGGGAAGTTTGTTTCATTACGGAAATCAGATCGCGGAAAAAACCGGATTCGGGACCGGTCGGTACTGGATCCCGGCAGCAGGCTGGCTGCTTTCCCTGTATGAGAGAAACGGGATGGGGATCCGGGAGTATTATGGCTGGTATCTGGGGTACATCTTTGTACCGTTTCTGCTTGTGATACAGCTTTTTCTCAGTACGGAAAACCGGGGAAGACGGAAGAAAAAAGTAACTGTGGCAGGACTTGTCCTGGTCATCACTTTGACGGGATCAGGCTGTGCGGCAGTAGAACCGGAAAAAAGAGCTTATCCGCTGGCACTGGGGGCCGGTGTTTCAGAGAATGGCTTTGTGCTGAAATATGCAATGCCGGATATGAGTACAGCTACCGGACAGGAAAAACCGGACGAAGATCCGATTTCTGTGCTGACTCTTTCCGGCCGGGACTTTCAGGAGATCGAGGCAGTTTACAACCGGTCTCAGGAAAAATTTCTGGATCTGGGTCATCTTGAAGTGCTGATCCTGGATGAACAGATCCTGGAAGAGGGATCCCGGGAAGCACTGATCGGATATCTGAAGCAGGAAGAGCATATCGGAGAGGATGTCTACGTGTTCCGGACGGATATGCTGGGAGATGTTTTTCACTGGAAGGGAGCCCGGGAAAGCTCCATAGGGGAATACCTTCAGGGAATCCAGGAGAACCGCACATCCGGGCAGCAGAAGAAGGGTGTGACTCTGCGGGAGGTATATCATCAGTTCTGTCAGGATGGAACGCTGCCCTGGCTTCCGGAGATATGGGTGGAAGGTGAGCTTCTGGAAGTGGATTACGGCAGTAATGAATAGATGGGAGCCGGACTGTTAATAATATAGATGATGATCAGTACGATAAATCGTACAGTATATCTCTGGATAAGATCATCAGAAGATTTTTGACAGGAGGGCTTGCTCATGGAGCATATAAAAACGAAGAAGCATGTATTAAAAAAAGCAGGAGGGTTCCTTTTGCTCACGGCAGTGATCCTTGCAGGGAGTACCTGGGAGAGAAGAACTGCCGGTGATCGGCAGCCACAGTTTTATGCCTGGTGGGGAACGATCTACCCGGAATTCTGTTTTGAAAAAGCAGAGGATAACGGGGAAAATAAGCCGGTGAAGATATCCTTCTGGCTTGCGCAAGCCCTGGATTGGTGATACAATATTTCAACGGACCAATCACGTTCGATTAATTATTTCAGGAGATAAGATCAATGAATATAGACAGAAACGCACCGGTGGGTGTGTTTGATTCCGGTATCGGAGGACTGACAGTAGCCCGGGAGATCATGCGCAATCTCCCATCGGAAAAAATCGTATATTTCGGAGACACAGCCAGAGTTCCTTATGGAAGCAAATCCAGAGAAACGGTGATCCGTTATTCCCGCCAGATCATTCATTTTCTGCAGGAACAGAAGGTGAAGGCCATTGTGGTGGCCTGTAATACAGCCAGTGCATTTGCTCTGGATGCGGTGAAGGATGAACTGGATATCCCGATCCTTGGAGTGATCGAGGCTGGTGCCAAAGTTGCTGCCCAGGAAACCAGAAATAAACGGGTGGGCATTATCGGAACGGTGGGCACGGTAGGAAGCGGTATCCATGCCTCTTATCTGAAGGAACTGGATCCGGAGATCACCGTGATCGGAAAAGCGTGCCCGCTGTTTGTTCCGCTGGTAGAAGAGGGCTGGTATCATGATCCGGTCACCGAGGAAGTTGCCAGAAGATATCTGAAGGAGTTGCAGGAGCAGGAGATCGATACACTGATCCTCGGATGTACGCACTATCCTCTTTTAAGATCTACCATCCGCAAGATCATGGGTGAGGAGGTCTGCCTTGTGAATCCTGCATATGAGACGGCGCTGGAGCTTAAAAAGCTGCTCTCCAGACTGGATCTTGCCAGCAATGAGGTAGCACAGGAGGAATTCCCGTATCGCTTTTATGTAAGTGATCTTGCAGAGAAGTTTAAGGATTTTGCCAATTCCATCCTGCCGTATAACGTAGAAAAAACACAGAAGATCGATATCGAAAAATATTAAACAGATCTGTACATAAATGATAGGAGAAAAGAATGCAGAAAGAAGTTTTGATCCATGTAAGAGGGCTTCAGATGATGGATGCACAGGGGGATCAGGAACCTATAGAGATCATTGTTCCGGGACAGTATTATTTCCGCAATGGTTCTCATTATCTCAGATATGAGGAACTGCTGGATGAAACAGCAGAACCCACCATCAATTACATAAAAGTATCCGGAAAGGGTCTGGAGGTCAGCAAGAAGGGACTGGTCAATGTACACATGGTATTTGAACAGGGCAAAAAAAACATGACCTATTATACTACCCCTTACGGAACACTTCAGATGGGAATCTCAGCTACGAATCTGGAGCTGACGGAAAGCGAAGAGAACCTTCAGATTAAAGCAGATTATGCGCTGGATATGAATGAAGAACATGTGGCAGACTGCTATCTGGCGATCCAGGTACAGCCAAGAGACTGCAAGGATTTTGTTTTATAGATCCTGCAGAAAATAAAAGATATATAATTACACTACATAAGAACAGCCGCCATGCATCAGGGGAATTCCTGAAAGCATGGCGGCTGTTTTGGATTCTGATCATTTACGGAATCTTGCGAGGAAGCCTTTTTTCTTCTTCTGTGGTGCTTCGAGAGAACCACGGATTCCTTTTACGCCAACGATGTAAAGGCCGCTGACTTCAGCTTTGATCTCTTTTTTGACCGGGATCAGATCAAAAACTTTTTCATCTGCAATAAGGATGTTGATCTTCGGACCGACTTTGGCTTTTACGATCGGAAGCTTGGACCGGCGCATAAGCTTAGGTGTCTGGTCGATGACCATCTGTGGAAGTCCGGAATCTTTCAGCGGCATCCGTTTTTTATCGATGACCAGCATGGAAACTGTCTGCTTGTTAGCCTGGATCTGAGCCTGCTGTTCGTCCTGTTTTTTCTGAGCTTTTTTTCCGAAGAAATAGAGTGCGATCACTGCTGCGATCAGAATAACGAGGATGACCAGAAGAACGATGGTAACTGTACTCATTTGAGAATCCCCCTGTATATATATTTGTTTCGCAATCGGTTACATTACGCAAACAACATTTTAGCATTGTTTCGTCAAAAAGGCAATTAAAAAAGTGAAAAAGACAGGTGGAACGGTGGAAATTTCAGCAGTTACCAGTTATAATGATTACGATGCAGTTCATCTGTGTATGCTGCAGAGAATACAGGACATAACTATCTTTGAGCTAACATATGTAATGGATAAACCAGAGATGGAGGAAATATTATATGAAAGAGAAAAAGCCCGGGGGAACCCGACCGGAAATGGGGACTCCTGAGTACGAAGAATGGCGGAAAGAGGTATTGAAACGCCGCAGAAAGCGCCAGCTGAAGGAACGCAGAAAACGTCTGGCCATCATAACAGCGGCAATGATCGTCGCAGTCGGGGCATCAGTAGGAGTCGGTGCGCTGAAGGGCAGAAGTGAGAAGGCTTCAAAAGAGAAGATGGTTTCTTCTGACAAACAGAAAGAACAGACTGTTTCCGGAGAAAAAGCTTTAGAAGCAGGTACTAAAAATACAGAGACCGCTTCCAAAGATACTCTCGCAGAGGCAGAGCTTCTGGCCAGTCAGTATAACTATGACAAAGCTATCGATCTTCTGAAAAAGGCTCCGTCCTATGATTCGGATAAGAAGATGCAGGCAGCTGCAAAAAAATACGAAGACATAAAAGCAACCTGTACGGCATGGCCCCTTGAAAAGGTGACACATGTCTTTTATCATATTCTGATCAAGGATCCATCCAAAGCGTTTGACGGAGACTACAAAGAAGCAGATTATAATCAGGTCATGACAACCATTGATGAGTTTAACAAGATCACGCAGACCATGTATGACAAGGGCTATGTGATGGTAAGCATCAAGGACATGGCAAAGGCAGACGACAACGGGAACATCACAGAGGGAGAGATCCTTCTTCCGCCTAGGAAAACGCCGTTTGTCCTCTCACAGGATGATGTATGCTATTATCATTACATGGACGGTGACGGCTATGCTACGAAGCTGATCGTGGATGATAAAGGAAAGATCCGCAATGAATATGTGGAAGATGACGGAAGCGTATCCGTGGGAGATTACGACATGGTTCCGCTGATCGACCGTTTTGTGGAAAAGCATCCGGATTTCTCATACCGCGGTGCAAAAGGAATCCTGGCACTTACCGGATACAACGGGATCCTGGGATACCGGACCGACGAAAGCTATGAGACCCGTCCGGCAGATCTGGATGAAAATAAAGTACAGTGGCTGGATGCACATCCGGATTTCAGCCTGGAAAAAGAACGGGCAGCCGCAAAAAAGGTTGCCGATGCCATGAAGGCAGAAGGCTGGGAATTTGCGAGCCATACCTGGGGACATCAGAATGTGGGACAGGTCACACTGGAGAAGCTTCAGGCAGATACCGAACGTTTCAAGAAAAATGTAGATCCGCTGATCGGGGGAACGGATGTTATCATTTTTGCTTTTGGAACCGACATTACCAATGACCAGGAGTATTCCGGGGATAAATTCGAATATCTGAAGGGGCAGGGATATAATTATTACTGCAACGTGGATTCCAGCCAGTATTATGTACACATCCGGGATCGGTACTTCCGTCAGGGAAGACGGAATCTGGATGGATACCGTATGTATTATAACCCGGAACTGTTATCCGATCTTTTTGACGTAAAAGATGTTTTTGATCCGGCAAGACCGACACCGGTACCGCCGATGTAACGGTCATATCCGGAGATACGAGGGGACTTTTAGAAAGGGGCATATATATTATTATGAAGAAAAAAATTGCAGGTGTACTGACAACAGTGCTTGCGGCGTCACTTCTTGTGGGCGGAAACCATCCGGTCACTGTTCAGGTGGACAATATGATCTCTGGGACACAGGATGACGAGGATACACAGTCTGATGAAGCGGAAGCAGAAGCTGCAGAAGCCGAAGAAGAACAGTCCGAAGAAGCCAAAGTAGCAGCGGACCCGGAGGACCAGCCGGCAGCTACCGAGACACCGAAGGAAGAAAAAAAGGCAGAAAAAGAAACACAGAAAAGGGAAGCTGCCGAGAACAGCTCCGACAGTACTTCCTCAGACGAAAAAACACTTCTCAAAAAAGCCAAAAAACTGGCACAGCAGTATGATTACACCGGCGCGATCTCCGTGTTGAAAAACAACTGGAAATTTGCCACCAGTGACAAGATGCAGGAAGCAGCAGCAGCCTACATGAAAAAAAGAGATGCCTGTGTGGAATATCCACTTGAGAATATCACCCATGTATTTTTTCATTCCCTGATCGTGAATACCTCACTGGCCTTTGACGGAGATTCCGATGAGGCCGGATATAATCAGATGATGACCACAGTCAGCGAGTTCAAAAAAATGCTCCAGATCATGTATGATAAGGGTTACGTACTGGTGAGTCCTCATGATATGGCTGTGATCAATGATGACGGAACCATGAGCAGGGGAAAGATCATGCTGCCGGAAGGCAAGATTCCTTTTGTTCTTTCAGAGGATGACGTCAGCTACTATCATTATATGGACGGAGACGGATTTGCCACAAAGCTGGTGATCGACGACAACGGAGATATCAAATGCGAGTATAAGAAGGCAGACGGTACAGTTGTGACCGGAGATTACGATGTGGTGCCGATCCTGGATTCCTTTATCAAAGAACATCCGGATTTTTCCTATCATGGAAGAAAGGGTATCCTGGCAATGACCGGTTATAATGGTGTTCTGGGCTACCGTACAGATGGGGCATATAAGACCAAGAAGAATCTTCAGGATGACCAGAAGGCTTTTCTCAAGGCCAATCCGGATTTTGACTATGATAAAGAAGTAAAAGCAGCCAAAAAAGTGGCGAAGGCCATGAAAAAGGACGGGTGGGAATTTGCAAGCCATACCTGGGGTCACAGAAACGCTACAAGCTCCACAGCAGCGGAGTTGAAGACCGATAATAAAAAATGGGAAAAATATGTGGCACCCATCCTCGGAAAAACCGATATGATCATTTTTGCCTTTGGTGCGGATATCGGCGATTGGGAAGGATACACCTCGGATAATGAGAAGTATGAGTATTACAAAAGCCGTGGCTACCGCTATTTCTGCAATGTAGATTCCAGTCAGTATTTTGTGCAGATCACAAGTGAATATTTCCGTCAGGGAAGACGGAATCTGGATGGATACAGAATGTATTACAATCCGGATATGCTCAGTGACCTGTTTGATGTATCGGAGGTGTGGGATTCTTCCAGACCGACACCGGTACCGGAAATGTAAGACAGCAAACACACTTTACAAATCTGTATAAAAAAAGATTATAATCGAACCGACAGTACTTGATGAAGGGAGTAGGTTATGAAGAAAAAAGCATATCTCATGGTTCTTGCACTGTGTGCGGCACTGGCGATCACTGCATGTGGCACATCAACAGACCAGAAAGATGACAAAAAACCTGCAGCAGAAGCGCAGGATACAACAGATAAAGAAGATTCCGGATCTGCAGATTCCAAAGAGTCAGAAGAAACGGCTTCCAATAAAGACAGCGAAGAGGCAGCCTCCGGAGACACAAGGCTTGTTTCCGTGGATGATGTGAGCAAATATGTGACCATCGGAGAATATAAGGGGCTGACTCTTGATAACACAGTAGAAGCCGTAACCGATGATATGGTTGACGGAAGGATCAAGGAAGAGCTTCAGAACAAGGCTGAGGAAGTAACGGAAGGCAGTGTTCAGAACGGAGATGTGGTTACCATTAATTATGTGGGAACCAAGGACGGAGTGGCTTTTGACGGCGGTACTGCAAATAATTATGAGCTGACCATAGGCTCCGGAACGTTTATCGACGGATTTGAGGACGGGATCATCGGAATGAAAAAAGGTGAGACTAAGGATCTCGATCTGACTTTCCCGAAGGAATACTCTTCGGAAGAGCTGGCCGGACAGGAAGTGGTATTTAAGGTCACTCTGCAGAGCTTTAAGCGTGCACCTGAGCTTACCGATACCTGGGTAGCCAAGAATACAGACTGCAAGAGTGTGGATGATTACAAGAAGGAAATCCGTACTACACTGGAGGATGAAGCGAAGACAAGTGCACAGAACACATTGCGTGAAACTGCATGGAACACAGTGCTTTCAGCATCTGAAGTGAAGGAATATCCACAGGAGGATCTGGATACAGCCAAGACAGAGTTTCGCAGTCTGTATGAGAATTATGCAAAACAGGGTGATATGACGCTGGAGGATTTTGTAAAAGCTCAGGGAATCTCCATGGATGATTTTGAGGAGCAGAGCGGTCAGTATGCGGAGTTTAAAGTAAAGCAGAACCTGATCGTACAGGGGATCATGGATAAGGAGAATATGACACTTGAAGATAAAAAATCTCTCAGTATCCAGGATGAACTGATCAAAGCATACAGTGTGAAGGATCTGGCTGCGCTGGTAGATAAATACGGACAGGCAGCCGTGGATGAATCCATCGGACTTCTCAGAGTGGAAGATTTTATCCTGGACAATGCAACGGTTGAGGAGAAGGTTTCTGCCGGTGATACCCAGGGAGTAAACGGAGATGATCCTTCCTCGGACGGAAGCAGTGCGGAAGGTACCGTGGATGAAGAGCTGGAAGCGGCAGAGGCTACAGATATGGTGCCGGAAGACGGCGAGGCGGATCAGGATGCAGACAGCAGCACATCGGATGCAGCGGGTCAGGAGTGATCTGACAGTATCAGCAGCTAAAAAAGTGTGGTGCCCGGAATGTGTTCCGGGTGCCATTTTTTTTACATGTGCATCGCGAAGTGTGTTACTGAGAACGGAGTGAACAGTAACAAATTAAGAGATTCTTTCGGGAATTTCCATTGTATTTAAGCGTTAAATGCGGTATGATTAAAGACAGACATTAAATATCAAAGAAAGATATGAGTATATAAACGGGGATGTAAAAAATGGACAAAAGAGTTTTGCGTGAGAGGATGCGCAGAAAACAGCAACAGTTAAGACGGCGGCGGATGATGAAGCGGATAACCTGTGTAGTTGCGGCGATTCTTCTGCTGGTTTTTGTTGTTCGAGGGGTAATTCTTCCCATCGTCAACCATGCAGGCGGCGGAAGCAATAAGGATGCGGAGACAGTAAATGTTCAGGCAAATACCGCCGGAGCTTCCACAGACAGCAGTACGAAGGACGGTACGGCATCGACGGATACGGCTGCTTCGGATACAGACAGCGCGGATTCCGGTACGGATGCAACGGTGATGCCGGTAAAGGGCAGTGCAGCAGGCGAAAGGCTTTCTGTTATGACTCCGGGATGGCATGAGGATTCTACAGGAAAGTGGTATCAGAATCCGGATGGTACATATTATGTAAATGGTTTTGCGGATATTGACGGAACAACATACAGCTTTGATAAAAAGGGATACATGCAGACCGGATGGGTGGAGAAAGGTGTGAAGGACTATTATTTTAATGAGGATGGCTCTTATGATCCTTCCAAGAAGCGCCCGATGATCGCTCTGACCTTTGATGATGGTCCTGGAGAGTATACAGAGACACTTCTTGATACTGTTGAGAAATACAATATCCATGTTACGTTCTTTATGCTGGGACAGAATGTGGAGGGCCGTGAATCTACCATACAGCGAATGGTAAAGCTTGGCTGCGAGATCGGTAACCATACCTGGGATCATCCGGAACAGACACTGCCGAATATGGATCTGGATTCTGTTATGCAGGAGTTCCAGAAGACGGATGATGCACTGGTAAAAGCCTGTGGGCAGGCATCAACAGTATGTCGTGCACCGTATGGCGCGATCACAGATGAGCAGATGAGTGCAGTTGGCAAGCCTTTCTTCATGTGGTCTACGGATTCTCTGGACTGGAAGCTGATGGATGCGGATGCAGATTATAACCAGATCATGAATGATTCCTCACTGGGAGACGGTTCTATCATCCTGATGCATGATATTCATGAACCATCTGTGAAGTGTGCCACAGAGAAGCTGATCCCGGCACTGATCGACCAGGGATATAAGCTTGTAACAGTCAGCGAGCTTGCAGAAGCGAAGGATGTTACGTTACAGAGTGCTTCCTATTCTGACTTCTGGGACAGCTCTCTTCAGGCTGGTCGTGTTGCAGGATATGCAGGAAATTCCAGCGATTCAGAGGATTCCTCTGAGGATGGCTCCGATGGAAGCGATTCTTCTGACGGATCGGATGTCAGTGACGGATCTTCCGATGAAGGGGACTATTCCGATGGTTCTGACGAAAGTGATTATTCGGATGGATCTTCCGATGATGGAAGCTATGATGATGGTTCCTACGACGAATCTTATGACGATGGAAGCGAAGAATATTAAAAAATGACAGGAGAGACCTGAATGACAAAATGTGCGTCATTCAGGTCTCTTTTTTGACTTTATCTGACACTGTCGGATAATAGACACATATTAGCCGGAGAGGGTTTTTCCTTGACTGAAAATATGGGGATTGGTATAATTATAGAATAAAAAATTCCACTTAAAATTGGGGAATGGACGGTGGCAGAACTATAAAGGGAGGTACCTGAAAATGGGAAAGAAATTACAATTTACGGAGCTTGACCAGTATCTGTTTGGTCAGGGCACGAATTATGATATTTACAGGAAGCTGGGAGCACATCCAGATACGCAGAACCGAAAAAAGGGGGTTTATTTTGCAGTGTGGGCACCTAATGCACAGGCGGTTTCTGTTATAGGTGAATTCAACGAATGGGATACGGAGAAGAATCCCATGAAAAAAGTTGGACCCATTGGCGTTTATGAGACATTTGTACCGGGAGCGAAGATCGGACAGCTGTATAAATTTTACATTACAGGTGCACATGGTGAGGAGCTTTACAAGGCAGATCCATATGCCAATGCCGCTGAAATGCGTCCCGGAACAGCCTCTCGTATTACAGATATCACCAACTATAAATGGAAAGATGATACCTGGATGAAAAATCGCGAGAACTTTGATCCGGACACAAGTGCCATGTCTATCTATGAGGTGCATCCGGGTTCCTGGATGAAGCATCCGCAGACAGCAGAGGATGAGGATGGTTTCTATTCCTACAGAGAACTGGCGCCGAAGCTTGCACAGTATGTCAAAAAAATGGGATACACCCATGTGGAGCTTATGGGTATCGCAGAGCATCCTTTTGACGGTTCCTGGGGCTATCAGGTAACCGGCTATTACGCACCGACTTCCCGCTACGGAACACCGCAGGATTTCAAATATCTGGTGGATTATCTTCACCGTCAGAAAATCGGTATCATTCTTGACTGGGTACCGGCACATTTTCCGAAGGATGCACACGGACTGGTTAACTTTGACGGAACTGCTGTATATGAGCATGCAGATCCGAGACAGGGTGAGCATCCGGATTGGGGAACCAAGATCTACAATTACGGACGTCCGGAGGTGAAGAATTTCCTGATCGCAAACGCTCTTTACTGGGTAGAGGAATGCCACGTTGATGGTCTTCGTGTAGATGCGGTTGCATCCATGCTCTACCTGGATTACGGTAAGAAAGACGGTGAGTGGATCGCCAATAAATACGGCGGAAACAAGAATCTGGAGGCTATTGAATTTTTTAAGCATCTGAATACCGTTGTTCTCGGAAGAAATCATGGAACTGTCATGATCGCAGAGGAATCTACCGCATGGCCGATGGTAACAGGTAAGGCAGAAGACGACGGGCTTGGATTCTCTCTGAAGTGGAATATGGGCTGGATGAACGACTTCCTGGAATACATGAAGCTAGATCCATATTTCCGTAAATTTAATCATAATAAGATGACATTTTCTATGACTTATGCATACAGTGAGAAATATGTTCTGGTTCTGTCTCATGATGAAGTAGTACATCTGAAGTGTTCTATGCTGGAGAAGATGCCAGGAGAGCTGGATGATAAATTCAAGAACCTGAAGGCCGGATATACTTTTATGTTCGGGCATCCGGGTAAGAAGCTTCTGTTTATGGGACAGGATTTCGGACAGCTGCGTGAGTGGAGTGAGGCCAGAGAGCTTGACTGGTATCTTCTTGGCGAGGAAAATCATCAGAAGCTGCAGCAGTATGTCAGTGATCTTCTGCATATCTACCGCAAATATCCGGCACTTTACGGTGCAGATAATGATCCATCTGCATTTGAGTGGATCAATGCCAACGATGGCGACAGAAGTATCTTCAGCTTTGTGAGAAAATCTCCTACAAGACGTAATAATATCCTGATAGTATGCAACTTTACACCGGTAGCACGTCCGGATTACCGTGTAGGCGTTCCGAAGAAAAAACAGTACAAGCTGATCATGGATGAGCAGGGGCTTCTTCCGAAGGGTAAGGTATTTAAAGCCGAAAAGAAAAATTGTGACAACCGGGAATTTTCTTTTGCATATCCTTTGGAAGCTTATGGAGTTGGTATATTTACATACTGATATTCTGTATAGCGAAATCTTTGAAAGAAAATATAAAAGATAAAATAAAAATACCGGAGATCTGTGTACCTTTGAAGTGTTGGCTTCAGAGGTGCCGGATCTCCGGTATTTTATGGATCTGGGTATAAACTGGTTACGAAAAGTTATCGCTATTCTTCGCTATCATCGTAGGAACCATCATCGTAGGAACCATCATCGTAGGAACCATCATCGTAGGAACCGTCGTCGTAGGAACCGTCGTCGTAGGAACCATCATCGTAGGAACCGTCGTCGTAGGAACCATCGTCAGAGTAACTGTCGTCGTAGGAACCGTCATCCGAGGAGTCGTCTGTGCTGCCTGAGTTATTATCAGCAGAGTTAAAGTCTTCGGAAGTGATGTCAATGCCTTTATCTGCGTAATATTTTTCTGCTGTGATGGAGTCGGTATCTTCTACGACATTTCCGGATGCATCGATCATATTCAGGTCTGTGTCAATGGTCACATCCAGGAGGTTGGTTCCTGTGGATGGAGTGACATTCATGGACATGATCTCGTTGAACTTCTTTTTCAGGTTGTCAAGAGTGAATACACCGGAGCCAATGTATGACTGTACACCGTTCTGAGATGCAAGTTCTTCTGTGTAATCGGAAAGCATATATGGTCCGAATTCACCGGCATCGCTGTTGTAATGCATGACCAGAGGTTCCACTGTAGGGGTCAGGATCTCAATTGAGGTCTTGCCGTCCTGTACGGTTTTCTGAATGGTGAATTTTGCCATTCCGCCGAGAAGTTCTTCAAGCTTCTGCTGGGTGGATACGAAATTTCCCAGAGAGTAGAAGACTACAGTTTCATTGCCTTTGTCATCAGTAAGGCGGCCATATGGCTGGAGTACATGTGGATGTCCGCCGATGATGACATTTACGCCCTGCTCCATAAGGTAGGCTGCCCACTGTTTTTCGTATTCGTTTGGCATGGTTTCGTCTTCGGTACCCCAGTGTGCTACAAAGATGATGCAGTCGGCCTGCTGTTTTGCTTTCTGGATCATGGCTGTGATCTTGTCTTTGCGAATCATGTCGATCATGTAGTCTTTTCCTTCAATGCCGCCTACGTTTGTGCCGTAGGTGTAATCCAGAAATGCGATCTTGATACCGTTTACTTCACGGATCTTGACGGTGTCGGCATCTTCCTGGGAGTCATGGATCCCCAGAAGTGTGACATCCGGATATTTGGTTTTCCAGAAGTTCAGTGTGTCTGTGAGGAAGCCTTCTCCGAAGTCATCGATGTGGTTGTTGGCGGATTCTACTACGTTGAATCCTGCTTTTATAATGGCGTCTCCTACTTCTGTGGGTGTTGCAAAGGATGGGTAGGAGCTTACGCTGTCATGGTCGGTTGTGAAGACGGTTTCCTGATCGATCATTTTGATGTCTGCGTCCTTGATGGCGTCCTGGATGTGGGTGTAGATCTTGTCGTAGTTCCAGTTGCCGTCAGAGGATGCGCCTGCGTCGATGAGACTCTGGTGATAGAGGTTGTCGCCTACTGCGATGACGGAGGCAGTGGTAGTTTCGGCAGTGGTGTCGGCTGCTTCCTGATCAGCCTTGGCTTTGACTGCCGTGGCTTTTTTCTGGGCGTCTATAGCTGGTTTGCGGATGAGGCGGTAGTCCAGCTGATTGAAGAAGAGGACCAGGATCGCAAGGACGATGACGGATGCCATAAGACTTACGCGGGCATTGCTGCGTTCGCGGAAGTTCAGGGGGATGTTGTCCTTGGGGTTGCGCCGGGTTTCTCTGAGGGGATCCGGGGTGGAGCTTTTTTTGAAGACTCCTTTGAGGGAGTCGGGGATTTTGATGTTGGGTGGAAATTTCATTTATGTTTTACCTTGTCTTTCTTTGGATTTTGAATGCGATTGCTTGGTGATTGTTCGCTTTGTTATTTTTGATTTTTGTTGTGTGGTTGTATTATAGCAGATTTTTATTTTGGTGGGAAGAGGGTGGTGGGGGTGAACGTACGCCCGAGTCGGGGATGCTGTCTGGTCTGCGGCTTCGTCGGGGGCTGGCTTCTAGGCTGCCGGGAATCTGCTAAAAGCGTTTTCCAAAAGTCCGAACTCGCGTCTTGCAGCCGCTCAGACAGCGGACTTTTGAAAAACAACGCAGATTTCCGCCAGCCAAGAATCAGCTCCCCTCCTGCAGAGGCAGACCAGACAGCATCCCCGGCTCGGGCTGTGAGGTTCAAGGCGGTAGGGCTAGGGTGGCTGGGCGGGAGTTGGATGAGCCGTCAGCGCTGCGCTGGACGGCGTGGAGGAAAGGCTGAGTTTCCTTGGGGTTTGATGGGAAGGGGGTGGGCCGAGGCGCTTCGCTGTCGGCTGGGAGTGTGTCGAGGCGCTTCGCTGTCGGCTGGGAGTGTGTCGAATTGTGGTGGAATTTTTGGATGGGTTTTGCGTGATTTTTTTTCTGGTGTATGGTATGGTTGGTATATCTTATAAGATCTTTTGTCTGTATGGACATTCTTGGAGCTTCGGGTTCTGAAGCGTTTTCCATTTTTTGTTACTGTGAAGGTTCTGAAAATCCGTTTTATGGGGTTTTTATCCAATGCGTCGTAAAACCCCTTGCGTCAGCTATGGGGATATAAGACGCGTCCATCGAATTTATGCAAGTAATTGAAGATGGACAAAATAGTAATTGTATTAACTAATGAGCCATAGTATAATATAAATATAAACATAACATATGAATCAAACAACAATGTCGTCTATTCCTGTAAATACCATGTAGTATGGTGTCCAAAGTATAGACGAAAAGTATTAATTAATGGTGTGGACGTCCGGCTGAAGGAGCTGCTCACAGAGTATGCTGCAAATCTTTCTGTAGACATTCTGGAAATGGAGATCATGCCAGATCATGTTCATATGCTTTTGGAAGTAGATCCTCAGTTTGGCATCCACAAAGCTGTAAAGTCATTTAAAGGCTATACGTCCAGAATTTTAAGACAGGAATTTCCCTATCTTAAAACGAAAATGCCGACTC
>ENA-OQNN01000862-OQNN01000862.1-human-gut-metagenome-genome-assembly--contig:-NODE-862-length-25695-cov-4.528708_pt1 | contig 25695 bp, 25 predicted proteins | sample MGYA00242624_ERZ504870 | MGnify/ENA primary metagenome ERZ504870 (study PRJEB26092, sample SAMD00036379) | human gut metagenome | host: Homo sapiens | study: EMG produced TPA metagenomics assembly of... | reverse complement strand
GACCGCTGACCATCAGACGATGTTCCTGATTTTCAACAGAACGAGCGCCAATTGCAACATAAGAAAGCAAGTCAGAGAGATAATGCCAGTTATCCGGATAAAGCATTTCATCTGCAGAAGTTAATCCGGTTTCTTTAATGGAACGGATATGCATGTGACGGATTGCAAGGATACCGGCAAGTACGTCTGGTTTTGCTTCCGGGTCAGGCTGATGAAGCATTCCTTTATATCCTTCTCCTGTTGTACGAGGTTTGTTGGTATAGATTCTTGGAACTAATACAAGACGGTCGGCAACTTTTTCCTGAACTTTTGCAAGACGGTTGGTGTAATCGCAGACTGCTTCTTCATTATCGGCGGAGCAAGGTCCGATGATGACCATAAATTTGTCGGAGGTACCTGTAATAATATCAATCAGTTCCTGGTCTTTTGCTGCCTTCAGGGCAGCCAGTTCTGCAGAAACAGGATATAATTCTTTGATTTCCATTGGTGTAGGAAGTTTTTTAGTTAAAACAAAGCTCATAAAGTTTCTCTCCTTGGGAACATTTTCGTAACTGTAAAAAATGTGACCAGTTACACATTTTCTGCAATCAATTATAGCTGAAAAGGAAAATGATGTAAAGGCATAAGTTAATGGGTACAAACGTAAACTGTAAAAAAAGCACGGTGATAGGTGATGGGAAAGAAAATAATAACAATTATTCTGTTATTGGGAATTTTCCTAAACAGCAGAGTCCTGTTTGTATATGCAGAGAATGAAAATACGGCAGAAAGTACGGAGTCAGGATCAATGTTGGAAAAAACAGAAGATCTGGTGTTTGTCTTAAAACAGCGTCAGAAGACAGTGCGGGATGTGACGCTTGCAATCTGTGAATTTCTGGAAAAAGAAGAAATCCAGAAGCAGGTAAAAGTATTGGAGAATCAATTTACAGAAGCAGGAGAGCTTGCACTTGCAAAAGAATATGCACAGATCTATCGTGTGGTGATGGAGCTGTTTGACAAGTTTGTAAGTCTTCTTGGAGATGAGCGGATTGCGCTCAAAGAGTACAGGGAGCTTCTGGATGCCGGAATGGAAGAGGCAAGGATCGGTGTAATTCCGCCAAGTCTGGATGAAGTGATGGCAGGAGATATTGAGCGAACGAGACTGAAAGATATCCGGGCGCTGATCCTTCTGGGAGTCAATGATTCTTTGATTCCGGGAAATGCATCCGCAGGTGGACTGATTTCAGACAGAGACCGGGAGCGTTTTGAAGAAAGAGGAATTGCGCTTGCACCGGGAACAAGAGAAAAAAGTTACATCCAGAAATTTTATCTGTATCTGCACATGACAAAGCCGACGGAAGAATTGATGCTGACCTACAGTAAAGTATCGGCCGATGGAAAGAGCAGGAGGGCGGCATATCTGATCGGGGATCTGAAGCGGATGTATACAAAGCTTCCTGTATTTAATATGGATCAGTATGGGATGGAGACAAAAGAAATGCTTCCACAGACCGGGATCGGGTCATTGATCGAAGGATTACAGAACCCGAAAAAGATGGAGGAAGGCAGCTGGCAGGAGCTGTACCGCTGGTATTGTGCGCAGGAGGACTGGAGCGAAAAGGTGCATGATCTGGCAAGGATCAGCAGATACCGCAGGCCAGAGGACGATCTGACTTTGCAGACCGCGCGGAAGCTTTATGGAGACTGGGCACCAAGCATTTCAAGACTGGAGAAATTTGCGGCCTGTGCCTGTGCGCATTTTCTGACCTATGGACTTCGCCTTAAGGAGAGAGAGGTATATGAATTTGCTGCTCTTGATTTTGGAAATATTTTCCATAAAGCACTGGAAAAATATGCCCGCCGGGTAGAACGGGAAGGTATGGAATGGACTGAGGTTACAAAGGAGCAGCAGGAACAGTTTGCGTCGGAAAGTGTGGATGAGAGTATCGTAGATTACAGCAATACCGTAATCTACAGCAGTGCGCGGAACGCGTATATCGTGCCACGTATGAAACGTATGATGAACCGGACGGTCTGGGCGATGACAAAGCAGCTTCGGAAGGGAAGCTTTAAACCGGAGGGCTATGAGGTAAGCTTTGGAAGCGGAAAGATTGACAGGATCGATACATGTGAGACGGAAGATCAGGTCTATGTGAAGATCCTGGATTATAAAACCGGGGCAAAGAGTTTTGATATGGCAGCTTTTTATCATGGTCTGCAGATGCAGCTGGTGGTGTATATGGAAGAAGCAGTCCGGCTGGAGGAAAGAAAGCATCCGGGTAAAAAGATCGTGCCGGCAGGCATTTTCTACTATCGGATGAAGGATCCGATCGTCGGGAAAGAGTTGGATGAAGAAAAACTGGAAGAGGCAATTTTAAAGGAGCTTCGGCTGGATGGAATCATCCGTCAGGAGGATGCAGTGATTCAGAGACTGGATGCGGATTTTTCGGGGAATTCGCTTGTGATTCCGGCAGGAAAGACGAAAAGCGGCTATTCCAAAGCATCTAAAATGCTCCTGCCGGAAGAGTTTGATGCAGTGCTGACTTATGCAGAGAAAAGACGGACGGATCTGCAGGGAGCAATGTACCGCGGAAAGGCGGAGGCACTGCCGTATGAGATGGGTACGCAAAATGGCTGTGCGTATTGCCCATACCGGGATATCTGCGGATTTGATGAGCAGATCGAAGGATATGAATACCGGAAGCTGGAGAAGCTTCCGAAGGAAATTGTAATGGAGAAAATTATGGCGAAGCTGGAAGAGGAGAATCAGACATGGGAGTAAAATGGACCGAAGAACAGCAGCAGGTGATCGACCTGCGTGATCATAATATTCTGGTGTCAGCAGCCGCTGGTTCCGGGAAAACTGCTGTTCTGGTGGAGCGGATTATTGCGAGGCTGACAAGGGATGCAAATCCGGTGGATGTCGACCATATGCTGATCGTGACCTACACTGAGGCGGCGGCTGCTGAGATGAAAGAAAGAATCGGTGCTGCGATTGAGAAGGAGCTGGAGGAGGATCCGTCAAGTGAACATCTGAAGCGGCAGTCTGCCCTGATCCATACAGCAAAGATTACAACGATCCACAGCTTCTGCCTGTCTGTGATCCGGGAGTATTTTCACACGATCGATCTGGATCCGGGATTCCGTATTGCGGAAGAAGGAGAATTAAAGCTTTTGAAGCAGGACGTGATGAAAGAGCTTCTGGAAGCAAAATATGAAGAAGGAAACGAGGATTTCCTGCGTTTTGTGGAGACTTTTGCAACCGGAAGGGAAGATCTGCAGGTGGAAGAAATCATCAGCAGACTGTATGAATTTGCCGGAAGTTATCCGGACCTGGAGGAGTGGCTGGATGGCTGTGCAAGGATGTACGAAGAGAGCGGGGAAAATGCCATCTATATTGAAAAGGTGATGGAGTATATCCGGAGAATAGTTGCGGATATGCAGATGCTGATGGAAAAAGCGGATCAGATCTGCATGGAACCGGACGGACCGTATATGTATGGAGAAATGCTGGAAGCAGATCAGAAAGTACTGAGAAAGCTTTTTGCGGCAAAGAGCTATGAAGAAATGTATGAGGCACTGAAAGAAAAGCCGGCATGGAAAACTCTGTCCAGAAAGAAAGATGACGCAGTAGATCCGACAAAAAGAGAGCAGGTAAGAACCTATCGGGATACCTGGAAGAAACTTATCGATGACATTCGAAACAATTATTTTTTCCAGCCGCCATCTGAGATGGAAGCAGACCGGAAAATCTGCATTCCGGTGATGCATGAGCTGGTCAGTCTGGTAAAAGAATACCAGAGGGTACTTGCAGCTAAAAAGGCAGAAAAAAATCTGATCGATTTCCGGGATATGGAACAGTTTGCCTTGCAGATCCTGACAAGAAAAGAAAACGGAAAAAGAGTGCCTTCTGAGGTAGCCAAGGAGTATCAGAATACATTTGAGGAAGTAATGATCGATGAATATCAGGACAGTAACCTGATCCAGGAGGCGATCCTGACCAGTGTGTCCCGGATCAGCAGAGGGGAAAATAATCTCTTCATGGTAGGAGATGTGAAGCAGAGTATTTACCGTTTCCGCTTGTCAAGGCCGGAGCTTTTCATGGAAAAATTCAATACCTACAGTCTGACGGACGGAGGAAACAGGCGAATCGATCTGCACAAAAATTTCCGAAGCCGGGCAGAAGTGCTGGATGCGGTAAACTTCATTTTCCGACAGATCATGACCGAAGAGCTTGGAAGGATCACATACGATGAGAATGCTGCACTTTATGTGGGAGCTTCTTACCCGGAATCCGAAAAGAATGAGACAGAAATCCTTCTTCTGGATACAAAAAGTGAGGAAGAGGATACCGGGCTTTCTGTGCGAAGCGGAAGCCAGACGGCAAAAGAGCTGGAAGTCCGTCTGATCGCACAAAGAATCGGAGAGCTGATGGAAAGTCAGCAGATTGTAGATAAAGAAACGGGAATGTTGCGACCGGTACGCTATCAGGATATTGTAATCCTGACAAGAAGCCCTGCAGGATGGACCGATACTGTTACACGAATTTTGCAGGAGGAGGGATTACCGGTTCTGGCTGAATCAGCAGATGGGTATTTTGAAACTCTGGAAATTGGATGGATGATGGACTATCTGCGTGTACTTGACAATTTTCGTCAGGACATCCCACTCGTTGCGGTGCTGAAATCTCCGTTTGGAAGAATGACAAATGAGGAACTGGCACAGATCAGAGAATTGAATGCAGAAGTACCATTTTATCAGAATGTACTGGAAACAGCGGATCCGGGAAAAAAGACCGATCTTCCGGCGGGCATTCTGAAAAAAGTGCGCGATGTATTTGGATGGCTTTTTTATTTCCGGGAGCGGATACCGTACACGGCAATCCATGATCTTCTGTGGGAGATCGTGAAAAAGACAGGATACCGGGATTATATCGCGGCAATGCCAGGAGGAAAAGGAAGGCGCGCGAATCTTGATATGCTGATCACCAGGGCAAAGGCATTTGAGGCAACCAGCTATAAGGGACTGTATCATTTTGTCCGTTATATTGATCAGCTCAAGAAATATAATGTAGACTTTGGGGAAGCCGGGCTTTACGATGAGCAGACGGATGCAGTTCGTCTGATGAGTATCCATAAGAGTAAAGGACTGGAATTCCCGGTTGTGATCGTGGCCGGAATGGGAAAGAGGTTCAACATTCAGGATACCACGGCAAGCGTTGTGATCCATCCGGATCTGGGGCTTGGAATCGATGCGATCGATCTGGAGCGGCGAACCAAATCTCCGACACTATTAAAGAAAGTTATTCAAAATGAAATCGGTCTGGAAAATCTTGGTGAGGAGCTTCGTGTGCTTTATGTAGCACTTACACGTGCAAAGGAAAAGCTGATTCTTACCGGAACGGTTCCACATGCGGCAGACAAACTGGAAGCCTGTCAGCTGGAACAGGAAAACAGTCAGAAAGAAACACTGGACTTTACAAAACTTGCACGTGCAACGTCTTATTATGACTGGATCCTTCCGGCGGCAGTGCGTAAAACAGAAGAAGTTCCAATCGAATTAAAAGTGATTGGTGTTGATACGCTTGTAGAAGGTGAAGTGGATAAGGAAGCAGCAGATTATCTGGAAAAAGAGGTGTTCCTTGAAAAAATAGAAGCAGAAGAACATCCGATGGCTGTGACGGATGAACGTTTTCGGGCAAAAATCGAGGAAGCATTTTCCTACAGATATCCGTATCAGGGTGAAGATCAGATGAAAATGAAGTACACCGTGTCAGAGCTGAAAAAATATGCGGCAGCTTCGGAAGAAGAAGATGGAGAAATACTGATTCCGGAAGAGGAGATTGTTCCAATCCTTCCGAATTTTATGAAAGAGGAAGAAGAGGTAAAAGGAGCAACAAAAGGAACAGCTTATCATAAAGTAATGGAGCTTCTCGATTTTACGAAAATATATACGATGGATTTACTGCGGGAAAACATAGAGAATCTGAAAAACGAAGGATACCTGGATGCGGGAACAGCCGGGTGTATTCAAAAAAAAGAAATTATGGAGTTTCTTAATACGAATGTCGGAAAAAGAATGCAAAATGCAGCCAGGGCAAAAACACTTTACCGCGAGCAGCCGTTTGTTCTCGGTGTAGATGCAAAAGAATTTTATCCGGATCAGAAAAAGGGTGAAATGGTACTGATCCAGGGAATTATTGATGCTTACTTTGAAGAAGACGGAGAAATCATCGTACTCGATTATAAAACCGACCGTGTACAAACCGAAGCAGAACTAAAAGACCGCTACCGGGAACAGCTCCGCCTTTACACCAAAGCCCTCGAACAGATCACCCGGAAAAAAGTAAAAGAACAGATCATCTACTCCTTCACCCTTTGCAAAGAAATCCACCTGGAGGGCTACAAAAATGATTAAAATAATACTCCTGGCATACCTGCTATTGATCAACATCATCACCTACTTCACCTACGCCGCCGATAAAACCAAAGCCCGCCAAAACAAATGGCGAATCCCCGAACGAACCCTCATCCTCCTGGCCCTTCTGGGCGGCTCCCCCGCCGCCCTCCTTGCCATGAAACACTACCACCACAAAACCCGCCACCTGAAATTCAAATTAGGAATCCCTATTATTCTAATCATTCAAATAATAATCACATTTTTTCTTTACCCAAATATTTAAAATATTTGATTCCCCAGCACAGTCGCCTTACAGGCGCTGTGCGTCCCCTTTATCCAAAACATAATACCAAACGAAACTCTCCCACTCAGGGACGCTGCGCCTCCTTTATATAACTTTCCTTCCTGAAAAATTTTGCAGCCGTCCCGTCCCCTTTCACAATCCTTCAAATTTCGTCCCAGCATCAGCCCAGGCAGCCCGCCCAAGCGGATGGCTGGTCATTCGATAACCTTGAGCGGCTTGCAGATAGAAATAAAGTTCACCACTTCCCTTGAGGGGCAATGGAGATGAGACTCAAACATTGTGGAAGCCATTGCTGACACAATGTTCGCATTCAGAGGCTCATCGGAATGCTTTCGCCCCGTGGGAAGCGATGGACTTTATTTCTATCCGCAAGCTGTCACAACCTCCCACCCATCCGTCCCCCACCCATTTCTTTAGGAAATCTTCAGAAAGTCTTATACAATACTATATTGACTCACTATATTATATAACGTATAATATGCTTAACAAAACAATATAACAAACAATAAAAGGATGTGAATCATATGGTATTTAACACCGGAGCTGCCCTCCTTGATGCGATCGTGCTTGCTGTTGTGTCGCGGGAGCAGGAAGGAACCTATGGATATAAGATTACCCAGGATGTTCGGAAAGTTCTGAATGTATCAGAGTCAACAATGTATCCGGTACTGAGAAGACTTCAGAAAGATGAATGTCTGGAGGTCTATGATATGCAGTTTGACGGAAGAAACCGCAGATACTATAAAGTTACAGAAAAAGGAATGGCACAGCTTAATTTGTATAAAGTCGAATGGAAGAACTACACAAGGAAGATTACAGAGATGTTCGAGGGAGGTGCAGCCGAATGAGCCGTACAGAGTATATGAGGGAATTAGATGCACTGCTTCATGGAATTTCGAAAGAAGAAAGAGAAGAAGCAATGCAGTATTACAATGATTATTTTGATGATGCCGGAAGCGAGAATGAAGAAAAAGTAATCGAAGAGCTGGGAAGTCCTGCAAAGCTTGCAGATACGATTCGCGCCGGGATAAATGGAAATGCCGATGAGGCGGAAAGTTATGGAGAGTACGGAGAGCGAGGATATCAGGACAGGCGTTTTGAAAGCAGTGAGTATCCGGCAGGAAGAGATGACTATTATAAAGATAGCTATTCGGAGACATATGGAGAAAGCCAGTCACAGAATGACAGGAATCCATTTTCGGAAAGACAGTATTCTTATACAGCTAATTCTAATCAGGGATATACATATGCGGGAAATCAGGGATATGGTGCGGGTCAGATGACAGAAATGCCACGGAAGAAATCCAGTGCCGGCAAGATCATTCTGATCATCTGTATCCTTGTGATTGGGCTTCCAATTGTAGTTCCGACAGCACTTGGTCTTCTTTTAGCGGCATTTGGAGTTCTGGTCGCACTTGCAATATCAGCAATAGCGATCTGGGTGGCAGCAGTTGCAACCGCAGCCGTAGGGATCCTGTTGGGGATTCACGGATTTGGTCAGCTGTTTTATTCCCCGGCTCTTGGAATCGGAATGCTTGGTGTCGGCTGCCTGCTGCTGGCACTTGGGGCAGTATTTACAGTATTGATCGGATGGGGATGCATCAAACTGATTCCAATGATGTTCCGTGGATTTGTAAATCTTTGTCGCATACCATTTCAGAAAAAGAGAGGTGAATGCAGATGAAAAAAGGATGGAAGATTTTCTGGACAGTTATTATAAGCCTGACAGGGGCAGGAGTTGTATTTTGTATCATTGCGTTATGTCTTGGAGTCACATTTTCACAGTTTGAAAAAGCATATCCGAATGGAATTGGTATTATAAGAAAGGATTACGTTTCTTTCGAGGAAGATTGGGATGATGATGACGACGATGATGGGCCGGAAGAGACAGAAAATGTTGTATCAGGGGAGACATTTTCGAATGTAGAGAATCTGAAGCTTGATATCGGTGCAAGTGAGGTACAGATCAAGCCGGGGACGGATGATAAGATCCATGTGGATGATTCCAGGATGAAAACGGAAAATGTAGTGCAGAAAAGACTGTCCGATGACAGGAAAACTCTGGAAATAACAACGAAAATGCGCAGCAGTTTCGATTTCAAAAATATGAGAAACGTAAAGGGAACACTTGTGATCTATCTTCCAAGAGATTACAAGTTCGATCAGGTGGACATGGAATATGGTGCAGTAACAGCAGAGATCGATGGACTAAATGCGAAAAGCCTTAAGATTGAAAGCGGGGCATCAGGCTGTACAATAAAAAATGCAGATATAGAGGAGTTAGATGTAGAAACAGGTGCCGGAAGTCTGGATTTTTATGGAACAGTGGAAAAAGAAGTGGACATTGACTGTGGTGCTGGAAGCGTCACACTGAATCTGGAAGGAAAAGTGGAGGATTATAATTATGAACTGGATAGCAGTGCCGGTTCGGTAGAAATTGGAGAAGATATAGATCTTGGCGGCTTAAGCACAGAGAAGTCAATCGATAATGGCAGTAAACGCACGATTGAGATATCGAACGGAGCAGGCAGCGTGGAGATTCGTTTCCATTAGAATTAACATAGACAGAAAAATGTATCAGATGAAACACATATATAATAGAAGAAACACAAAAATAGGAGAAACTTTTAGGAGGAATTTTTATGGAACAGAAAAGATTATATAGATCCGTAACAAACCGTAAGATCTGCGGTGTATGTGGAGGCCTTGGAGAATATTTTAATATCGATCCTACATTGATCCGGCTTGGAGGTGTTTTGCTGGCTTGCGTAAGCTGTGGGACTGCCGTGGTTGCCTATTTTGCTGCAGCAGTTATCATTCCGGATCCGGAATAAAAAATAAGAGAGCTTTGCCGATAAAGAAAAGGCAGAAGGAGAAGAAGTCGGAAATAATGTTTTCGGCTTCTTTTATAATAATCAGGTATAAATGTATAAAATCCGTAATTGGGGAAACACTCTGAAAAAGGAGTTGAAAGGTATGAAAAGCACAAAGACAAAGAAAATCAGACGCGAAGATATCCCCAATTTGGAAACAAGTGAGCGGGTAAAATACGAGATTGCGGAGGAGCTTGGACTTCTCGATAAGGTTCTGGAAGATGGCTGGAAGAGTCTGTCATCAAAAGAAACCGGGCGGATCGGAGGAATCATTTCAAAAAAATCCAGAAAGAATGAGACTGGGAATTTACAATAATATTACAAATTTTAAAAAATGTGAATATTTTGCAACGTTTGTTGAAAAAGCACTGTATGTTTGATATAATCGCTTGACCGCAAAAACCGAGAAAATGGAACGGGTGAGGCAAATGAATGAAAAAATGAACGTACTGGACGTACAGCTTGATAATTGTACGGCAAAAGATGCGATGAAGATCATTGCAGAATATATGCAGACAGAAGAACTTAACACAGTAGATATTGTTACGGTGGATACCCTGATGAGAGCGACACAGCTTGACGGTATGAAAGAAGAGCTGGAGAAACTGGATCTTCTGCTTCCGGGAGATATGGCGATTCTTGAAGCTGCAAAGATCACAGATAGAAAGCGGATCCAGGAGATGGAGGATCAGACGCTGCTGAAGATGGTATTCCATTATTTTCATAAGAACCGCTGTAAGATATTTATACTGGCAGGATCTGAGGAAGAAGGAGACAGACTGCAGGGCTATCTGCATGAGGCATACAGTGGGATTCAGGTTGTCGGTATGAAAGCAGTACCGGCAGACGAAAGTGAGGATGACAGGATCACCAATCTGGTCAACGGCGGAGAAGTAGACTGTGTGATTGCCAGCATGGATTTCCCTTGGCAGGAACAGTTTGTTTACCGGTGCAAAGAGCAGCTGAATACCAGAATGTGGTTTGGAACAGGACATAGTATTGCTTCCTTTGCAAATGGTGAGAACTGGGCAGATCACCTGAAAAATTTTATCGGTAAAAGGATTTTAAAACGGGAGATCAAAAAAGAGCAAAAAAGAAAAGAAGTATAATTGAAGCGACAAAAGACTGAAAATAATAAAAAAAATCAAAAAATCTTTTTTGATAGAATAAATTTTATAATAAACTCAATTGAGGAAATGCATAAAAAAATGTGATTTCCTCTTTATTTTTTTGGTAATATGTATTAAAGTATTATATGTATATGGCTAAGTCCACAGTTGCGGGGGATGAAGATTGTACAAAGTGTATAGAACCACGGAGGATGGAGGAGAGAGAATATGATATCAAATCAGATACTGCAGAATACGATTGAAGGGTTGAAATCAATTACAAGGATTGATCTTGGAGTGATGGATACAGATGGAAAGACTTTGGCGACAACATTTCCGGAGCCTGGAGATTATGAGAATGCCGTTCTTTCGTTTGTAGAATCTCCGGCAGAAAGCCAGGTGATTCAGGGGTATCAGTTTTTCAAAATTTATGATGAACACCAGCTGGAGTACATTCTGATCGCCAATGGCGGCAGTGAAGATGTTTATATGGTTGGCAAAATTGCAGCCTTCCAGATCCAGAATCTTCTGGTAGCATATAAGGAGCGTTTTGACAAGGATAATTTCATCAAAAACCTTCTTCTTGACAACCTTCTTCTGGTGGATATTTATAATCGCGCCAAAAAATTACATATTGACACAGAGGTAAAACGTGATATCTTTATAGTTGAGACTTCTCGGGAGAGAGATGTCAGTGCGCTTGACAGTCTCCGTTCTGTTCTGGGTGGAAAGGGCAAGGACTTTATTACAGCTGTTGATGAGAAGAACATCATCGTAGTAAAAGAATTAGGTCCTGGCGATGGATATCCGGAGATGGACAAGACTGCGCATGAGATTCTTGATCTTCTGAAAGCAGAAGGAGAAGAGAATGTCCGTATCGCATATGGTACGATCGTCAATGACATCAAAGAAGTATCCAAGTCTTACAAAGAAGCGAAGCTTGCGCTCGATGTAGGAAAGATCTTCTTCGACGAGAAGGAAGTTATTGCATATAGTGCGCTTGGAATCGGACGACTGATCTATCAGCTCCCAATTCCGCTCTGCAAGATGTTTATCCGCGAAATTTTTGAGGGGAAATCTCCGGACGAATTTGATGAAGAGACGCTCACGACCATCAATAAGTTCTTTGAGAACAGCCTGAATGTTTCCGAGACATCAAGACAGCTGTATATTCACAGAAATACACTGGTGTACCGTCTTGACAAACTGCAGAAGAGCACAGGACTGGATCTGCGCGTATTTGAGGACGCAATCACATTTAAGATCGCGCTGATGGTAGTCAAATATATGAAATACATGGAAACACTGGAGTATTAAGTTATATCGGAGTATGGATAATTAGGAGGAGCATATGATAGAACTTAAAGAAGTTACCAAGGAATACTCGAAGGGTATTGCTGCACTCAATGGTATCAACCTTCGGATCGAACAGGGAGAGTTCGTATTCGTAGTTGGAGACAGCGGTTCCGGAAAGTCCACGTTGATACGTCTTCTGATGAAGGAGATCGAACCAACGTCAGGTACGATTATTGTCAACGGTCAGAATCTGAATCGTATGAAACATCGCCAGATTCCGCAGTACAGAAGAGGAATCGGCGTTGTATTCCAGGATTTCAGACTTCTGAAAGACCGCAATATTTATGAGAATATTGCATTTGCACAGCGGGTTACAGAAAAATCAACCCGTGTCATCAAAAAGAAAGTGCCGGCGGCTCTGTCACTTGTCGGACTGGCACAGAAGTACAAAGCGTTCCCGAAGGAATTGTCCGGTGGGGAACAGCAGAGAGTTGCAATTGCCAGAGCTGTTGTAAATGAGCCTGCCATTTTGCTGGCTGACGAACCGACAGGAAACCTGGATCCAACCAACTCATGGGAGATCATGAAACTTCTTGAAGAAGCGAACGAGAGAGGAACTACAGTTCTGGTAGTTACTCACAACCAGGAAATTGTAAACGAGATGAAAAAGCGCGTTATTACGATGAAGAAGGGTGTCATTGTCAGCGACGAACAAGAAGGTGGGTATAAGCATGAGGATTAGTACAGTTGGATACTCCGTGAAACAGGGAGTTAAGAATATTGGAAGAAATAAGATGTTTTCACTGGCATCTGTTGCAACTATGGCTGCATGTATCTTTGTGTTCGGACTGTTTTTCTCAATTATTATGAACTTCCAGTATATTGTACACAAAGCAGAAGAAGGCGTGGCAATCACTGTATTTTTTAATGATGATGCAACGCAGGAGCAGATTGATAATATTGGCGCACAGCTTAAAAAGCAGGATGGTGTAAAAGAGATCAAGTATGTGTCTGCGGACGAAGCATGGGAGACATTTAAAGATCAGTATTTTGGCGAATCAAGTGATCTTGCAGAAGGATTTAAAAATGATAACCCTCTGGCAGGATCTGACAACTATGAAGTATATATGACAGATGTGGCTTCACAGAAGAAGCTGGTTTCTTTTGCGGAAAGCCTTGATGGGGTTCGCAAGGTTAACAAATCAGATACCGTAGCCAATACACTGAACAGCGTGAACAAGCTGGTATGGTATGTATCGGTTGTTATCATCGCGATTCTTCTGGCAGTATCCATTTTCCTGATCAGCAATACGGTCACAATGGGTATTACTGTCCGAAGGGAAGAGATTGCAATTATGAAATATATCGGTGCGAAGGATGGTTTTGTACGGGCACCGTTCATCATTGAAGGTATCCTGATCGGTCTTGTCGGTGCGGCGATTCCGCTTGGTATCCTTTATGTACTTTATAATAAAGCAATTACTTATATTCTTACAAAATTCAGTCTGCTGAATAATATTCTGGATTTCCTTCCGGTGGGACAGGTATACAAGACACTGCTTCCGGTCGGACTTTTACTGGGAATCGGAATTGGTTTTGTGGGAAGTTTCTTTACGATTAGAAAGCACTTAAGAGTCTAGTCGCATAATATTTAAGGGAGACGAATATGATAAGAGGGAAAAAGATACTTGGGGCGTTACTGACGTTTACGCTTTGCTTCAGTATGGTAATTCCGGCACAGGCTGATGATATTTCGGATGCGAAAAAGAAGCAGCAGGAGCTGGAACAGCAGAAGAATACGGCTGAGGCGGAGAAGTCGGAACTTTCTTCTGAACTGGATTCCATTGTATCAAAGATGGAGAAGACACAGTCAGATCTGACTGCAAAAGAGAATGAAATCAATGATGCAGAGACAGAGCTGGTAACTGCGAAAGCCAACGAAGATGACCAGTACCAGACGATGAAGCTGCGTATCAAGTATATGTATGAGAACGGGAGCAATGAATTCCTGGAAATCCTGATGGAAGCTAACAGTATTGCAGATCTGCTGAACAAAGCAGAATACATCAACAAGATTTCCAAATGCGACCGTGAACTTCTTGTAGAATACGAAGATACAAGAAAAGATGTCGAGAACAGAGAAAATGCACTTAAAAAAGAGTATGCAAAGCTGGAAAGCCTGCAGGATGAACTTGCAGGAGAACAGGCAAATGTAGAAAAGCTTCTTGCTGATAAGAACATTCAGATCAATAACCTGACATCTGAGATCAGCAGTAATGCTGACAAGCTGAAGCAGCTGATTGCAGAAGCAGAGGCGGCAGAAGTCCGCAGAAAAGAAGCAGAAGCAACGGCAGCCGCTCAGGCAGCACAGGCAGCGGCGGCAGCTCAGGCATCAGCTTCGTCAGGCACAAGCAGCTCAGGCAATACGAGCAGCAATGCAAGTGCAACGGGAACCGGATCACTTACACATCCGGTACCGGGAGCAACGATTACCAGTGGCTTTGGCGGACGTGTGGCACCGACTGCAGGTGCAACAACCGGTCATGACGGAATCGATTATGGTGCAGGATACGGAGCTGCGGTTTATGCGGCTGATTCTGGAACTGTTATTACCGCACAGTACAATAGTGCACGTGGAAATTACATCGTAATCAATCACGGTAATGGAATGCAGACATGGTATCAGCATCTGAGTTCGATGAATGTTAGCGTGGGACAGACGGTGGCAAGAGGTCAGGTGATCGGAAATGTCGGTACGACCGGAATTTCCACAGGACCACATCTTCACTTTGAAGTTCATGTAGGTGGTGTACCGGTCAATCCACTGAACTATCTGTAAGATAATACATAACAGGTATGAAAGAGTAAATGATGGAAAATAATAAAAAGAATTTTTGGAAGGGGGCGCTTGCAGGCGCCCTCGCCATGTTTATGGTAGGTGCTGCGGCACTTGGAATTATGAATGTCGCAGGTGTAGACCTTGGGACCAGTCAGGAAAAGGTCGTAAATGCGCAGGAAGAGAAAAAACTGAATAAACTGAAAAAGCTGATTGATGAAAATTATCTTTATACAGATGATTTGAAAGAAGAAGATCTGGAGAACGGACTTTACAGTGGATACATTAATGCACTGGGAGATCCATATTCCGTATACTATGATGAAGAACAGACCAGATCCCTGCAGGAATCAACTTCGGGAGAGTATTCGGGAATCGGAGTTGTTTTTTCACAGAATCAGGAAACTAAGGTGATCACTGCAGTTCAGGTTTATGAGAACAGCCCGGCGAATGAAGCAGGTATCCAGGTAAATGATATTCTGTATAAGGTTGGAGATAAGGACGTAAGTGGAACGGATCTTTCCGATGTTGTACAGCTGATCCGCGGTGTAGAGAATACGACTGTTGATATCACAGTTCTGCGTGGGGATGATGCGAAGGAAGTGACAATGACGGTTACCCGGAGAAAAATCCAGGTGGAGACAGTCAAGTCTGAAATGAAGGATGACCAGATCGGTTATATCCGGGTTACGGAATTTGACAGTGTGACCTATGAGCAGTTCAAGAGTGCACTCGGCAGTCTGGAGGACCAGGGGATGAAAGGACTTGTGGTTGATCTTCGGGCGAATCCGGGAGGCAATCTTGCGACAGTCACACAGATGCTGGATCTGTTACTGCCAAAAGGTACGATCGTGTCAACAAAAGACAAGAGTGGTCACGAAGAGGTGATCTCATCGGATGATGAACACCAGTTTACGAAGCCGATGTCGGTTGTTGTTGACGGCAACAGTGCAAGTGCTTCCGAGATTTTTGCCGGAGCGATCCAGGACTACGGACTTGGATCGATCGTCGGAACAACAACTTACGGAAAAGGAATCGTTCAGCAGATTTTTGATCTTGGAGACGGAACCTGTGTGAAGCTGACAATGGCTGAGTACTATACTCCGAATGGAAGAAATATTCACAAAAAAGGAATTACGCCGGACGTAGAAGTTGAATATCAGCAGGATGAGAATAATCCGAATGCAGATAATCAGCTTGATGCAGCATTGGAACAGGTGAGAAATAAAATCAATCAATAACAGAAATCCGGAGGGAATGCCGAAAACGGCATTCCCTTTTAGTTTTTAATATGATATCATAAGTAAAGAATATTTTTTTTCAGGTAACAAAAGGACAATACTTTCTGTTACAGCAAAAATATAAATAGAAAACTGGAGGGAATAAGATGATTAACAAATTAGTCGCTAACATTAAAAAAACAGGAGCACCTATCGTTGTCGGACTGGATCCGATGCTTTCCTATGTACCAGAGCAGGTACAGAAAAAGGCATTTGCAGAGTATGGCGAGACTTTGGAAGGAGCAGCAGAAGCTATCTGGCAGTTCAACAAAGAGATCGTGGATAAGACTTATGATCTGATCCCGGCAGTTAAACCGCAGATCGCTATGTACGAACAGTTCGGAATTCCGGGACTTCAGGCATTCAAGAAGACGGTAGACTACTGTAAAGAAAAGGGACTTGTTGTTATCGGAGATATCAAGAGAGGTGATATCGGTTCTACTTCAGCAGCATATGCTGTTGGACATCTTGGAAGAGTTCAGGTAGGAAGCAAATCCTATGTACCGTTCGATGAAGATTTCGCTACTGTGAATCCGTATCTTGGATCTGACGGAGTAAAGCCATTTATCGAAGTATGTAAAGAAGAGAAGAAAGGTCTTTTTATCCTTGTTAAGACATCCAATCCATCCAGTGGAGAATTCCAGGATCGGCTGATCGATGGTCGTCCGCTTTACGAACTGGTCGGAGAAAAGGTTGCCGAGTGGGGAGCAGACTGCATGGGTGATGATTATAGCTACATCGGAGCAGTTGTGGGAGCTACTTATCCGGAGATGGGAAAAGTCCTTCGTAAAGTAATGCCGAAATCCTACATTCTGGTTCCAGGATACGGTGCACAAGGTGGAAAAGGAAAAGATCTGGTTCATTTCTTCAATGAAGATGGACTTGGAGCAATCGTAAACTCATCCAGAGGAATCATTGCAGCATATAAGCAGGAAGCTTATGCAAAATACGGTGCAGAGAACTTTGGAGATGCATCCCGTGCAGCAGTAGAAGCCATGGTAGCAGATATCAAAGGCGCGCTTGAGAACAGATAAGAGAAAAGAATGAGCCGGTGTGACAGAAGCTTCTGACATACCGGCAAATCCGGATTATAGGAGAATAGAAGATGACTACAAAGAAAAAAGAACAGGTAAAGGTTGTATCGCAGGAGCAGCTTGCTGATGGAATCTTCAGTATGTGGATCCAGACAGAAGCAGCAGGGAGTGCAAGACCGGGGCAGTTTATTTCCATGTATACCAATGATGGAAGCAAGCTTCTTCCGCGCCCGATCAGTATCTGTGAGATCGATAAAGAAGGTGGAAAACTTCGTGTGGTTTACCGTGTAACAGGGGGAAAAACCGGAACAGAAGAATTTTCACAGATGAAGGCAGGAGATACAATTCCGGTGATCGGACCACTTGGTAATGGATTTCCATTTGAGAAGGCCGAAGGAAAGAAGGTATTTCTGATGGGAGGAGGAATCGGTGTGCCGCCGATCCTGGAGCTTGCAAAACAGATGGAATGTGAGAAAAAGCAGATTGTGGTTGGATACCGTGATGCACATACTTTCCTGAAAGAAGAATTTGAACAGGCAGGAGAGCTTTATATTTCAACCGAAGATGGCAGTGTCGGAACAAAAGGAAATGTCATGGATGCAATCCGTGAGAATGCGCTGGAAGCAGATATGATCTATGCCTGTGGACCAACTCCGATGCTCCGTGCGATCAAACAGTATGCAGAAGCAAACGGAATCGAATGCTATATTTCTCTGGAAGAGAGAATGGCATGTGGAATCGGTGCCTGTCTTGCGTGCGTGTGCAAGTCAAAGGAAAAGGATGCGCACAGCAATGTGCACAACAAACGTATCTGTAAAGACGGACCGGTATTTCTTTCTACGGAGGTGGAAATCTAATGGATATGCGTGTAAATATTGCCGGAGTAGAATGGAAGAATCCGGTAACAGTGGCATCAGGAACCTTCGGATCAGGAGAAGAGTTTTCTGAATTTGTAGATCTGAACAGGCTTGGAGCTGTGACAACAAAAGGTGTGGCAAATGTACCGTGGCCGGGCAATCCGACTCCGCGTGTAGCCGAGGTTTACGGCGGAATGATGAACGCCATAGGACTTCAGAATCCGGGAATCGATCTGTTCTGTAAAAGAGATATTCCGTATCTGAAAAACTATGATACCAAGATCATTGTGAATGTCTGCGGACATGCACCGGAAGAGTATCTTGAAGTGGTAGAACGCCTTGCGGATGAACCGATCGATATGATGGAGATCAACATTTCCTGCCCGAATGTCAATGCAGGATTCCTTGCTTTCGGACAGGATGCAAAGCATGTAGAAGAGCTGACCGGACAGATCAAGAAGATCGCAAAGCAGCCGATCATCATGAAGCTGACACCGAATGTAACCGATATTACTGAGATAGCAAAAGCGGCAGAAGCAGGCGGTGCGGACGCAGTTTCCCTGATCAATACACTGACCGGTATGAAGATTGATATCAATCGTAAGACATTTGCAGTGGCAAATAAGACCGGAGGTGTATCAGGACCGATCGTCAAACCGATCGCTGTCCGCATGGTATATCAGGTAGCACAGGCAGTGAACATCCCAATCATCGGGATGGGCGGTATTTCCTGCGCAGAAGATGCGATCGAGTTCCTTCTTGCAGGAGCAAGTGCCGTATCCGTAGGAACAGCCAACTTTCACAATCCGGCAGTGACGATGGAAGTGATCGATGGAATTGAAGTCTACATGAAGAAGAATGGCTTTGAGTCTGTGAAAGATATGGTTGGAATTGTAAAATAAAGAACATATAAGAGATGGAGGATAAATAAAATGGAAAGCTACAAACAGGAATTTATTGATTTTATGGTAGAAAGCCACGTTCTTAAATTTGGAGAATTTACACTGAAAAGCGGAAGAAAGTCCCCTTTCTTCATGAATGCAGGAGCTTATGTGACAGGATCACAGCTCAAAAGACTCGGTGAATATTACGCAAAAGCAATCCATGACAAATACGGGGATGATTTTGATGTATTATTCGGACCTGCTTACAAAGGAATCCCGCTTGGAGTTGTAACCGCGATCGCTTACAGTGAATTATACGGAAAAGAGATCCGTTACTGCTCAGACCGTAAAGAAGAAAAAGATCACGGAGCAGATAAGGGAAGCTTCCTCGGAAGCAAGCTTCAGGACGGAGACCGCGTGGTTATGATCGAAGATGTTACCACATCCGGCAAATCCATGGAAGAGACTGTACCGAAGGTAAGAGGAGCCGCTGATGTAACAATTGTTGGACTGATGGTATCCCTTGACCGTATGGAAGTAGGAAAAGGCGGTGTGAAATGCGCACTCGATGAAGTAAAGGATCTTTACGGATTTGAAACTAATGCAATCGTAACCATGAAGGATGTAGTAGAGCATCTGTACAACAAACCATGCAATGGTGAAATTGTTATCGATGACAAGATCAAGGCTGCAATCGACGCATACTATGAGCAGTATGGTGCAAAATAAGGAGGAGTTACAGTGACAGAAAAGACATATAAGGTGATGGGACTTACCGGCGGTGCCAATATTGCGATCGGAATTATTTCTATTGTTGTTGGTGTGACAACCGGGATCATTTTGCTTGTCAGCGGTGGAAAGCTGCTTGGTGCGAAAAAGGGACTGACATTTTAGGAAGGGCGCTTTAAGTTGAAAGCAAAGAACAGAAAAAGACTTCGGGTTCTTGGGAAGATTTTATTTGTCCTGTATATTGGATTTTTATTTTACTTTCTGATTTTTTCTGACTGGTATGGACGGGAAGGAACCGGGGAATATCATTATAACCTGGTTCTTTTCTGTGAAATAAAAAGATTTTGGCTGTATCGAGATGTTTTGGGATGGGTATCTTATGCAAATCTGTTCGGAAATGTCCTGATTTTCATACCATTTGGATTTTTTATGCCGATGGCAAGCCGGTATCGCAGCTTTTTTCTTACCCTTTTCTACAGTTTTGGAGTGAGCTTCTTTGTGGAGTGCTTTCAGCTGGTAACAAGAGTGGGGAGTTTTGATGTGGATGATATGCTGCTCAACACCCTTGGCGGTGTGATCGGGTATATCGTCTTCGCGATTTGTAATATGATAAGGAGATGGCACGATGCGAAGCAGGAGAGATAAAAAAAGAGCACGTGAAAGAGATAGAAATAAAAGAAACCGGAAGTATGGTCAGATAAAAAGAAAGCATTCCCGCAAGGGAATCTGGTCCTGTGTGATGGCAGTACTTGTTACGGCAGTGATAGCGGGATTGATTGTAATGGCATTTTTGAATAAAGGGAAATCAGCAGCGATGGCAGGAAGCTTTGGGGTTTTCAATATGATTCTTGCCTGCATCGGTATTGTAACTGGTGTAAAAGGATTTAAAGAAAGAGATAAAAATTATCTGACCTGCAAGATCGGAATCGTTGTAAACGGACTTATTTTACTTGCCCTGATCTTAGTATTTATAAGAGGATGTGTATAAATGGAAGAAAGATATAATCTGGCAATTGACAGAATGAAAGCAATAATAGAAGAAAAAACAGTAGCAGAGCCATATCGGGAGTATTTCCAGCATGTGGCTCGGTTTATTTTAAAGCTTGATGAGCTGAAACAGAATGTGGAAAGCGGAAAGCAGAAAGAGATGTCAGAAGAAGAGCTGCAGGAAGAGATGAAGGATCTTTATGCAGACGAACTGGAAGCAAACTATGAGAAATCTTATGCAAATCCGGCTTATGCGGTTTTGGTACTGGGAGGAGAACTGGGAAGCTTTTTGTCTGCGGTTTACACCGAGATCCGCGGAAGCATTTCTTATGTTCAGGAACAGCGTATGGAGTATGTTGTGATCGGAGCAGAGCTTTTGATTGAAATCTACAATAAATTTGAAGAAGAAAAGCAGCCGCAGCCGGAAAGCCTGAAGGAAATCTTTTACTGGTATGCAAGTGATTACTGCGATGTATTTGCGGCAGACCGCATCAAAGACCAGATCGATCCGGAAAGAGGATGCTTCATTGTGAATATGATCATGAATGAAGATCTTTCCGATCTGCGTTATCTCTACCGTATGGGAGAATATGTGGGGGTAAATGAAAGAGAGACAGCCGCATACTTAAATTCACTTTCACAGGAGAAGATTGATAAGATGGCAGATACCTTCAGTGAAGGATACAGGATTGGTTTTGTAAATACCGGAAAAGACCTGTCAAAAAAATCTGTAGTCAACATTTACTATGCAATGGGATTTGAACGGATCGTAAAAAAAGCCATTGAGAATTTTGCCAAAATGTGATTAAAGCCGAGTATTTTCCGGACAAGTCACAGCGTGATCACAAGAGGACGCAACAGCCAGATCGGATTTTTCAATATTTCCGGCAACAAGCAGTATGTCTATGACCACAGAGATGATATCGGGCTTGTGATGGATAAACAGTATGTAGAGCGAAAGCTGGAAGTGATGCGTACCACTTACGAGCAGAATAAAGAGATTGCAGCAGGCTATGCAGGACCGGCAGTGATCGACATTTTCGGAGAAAAGACTTTTGTTCCGCAGGCTAAACCAGAGGCAGTTAAATTAAGCGAAAAGCAGGAAGAACTTCTGGTTGCGATGAATGGAAGGGCCGGACGTCTGACCAATGAATATCTTCCGGGAGATGAGAGAAGCTTTACGATCATTTCCTGGCCGGTTCCGGAAATCGGAGAGCAGTATCATGAGATCTTTGATGAAACGATCAAGATCAATACTCTGGATTACAAGCTTTACCAGAAGGTGCAGCAGACAATGATCGATGCACTGGATAAAGGAGAGTATGTAAAAGTAACAGGCTCAGGCGAAAACCAGACGGATCTGAAAGTGATGCTTCATCCGCTTGCCGATCCGGCAAAAGAGACGATCTTTGAAAACTGTGTTGCCGATGTCAATATTCCGGTAGGTGAGGTGTTCACTTCTCCGGTACTGGAAGGAACAGAAGGTACCCTTTTTGTGAGCAAGGTATTCCTTCACGGACTTCCGTATTACAATCTGAAGATCAGTTTTAAAGAAGGAAAGATCACAGAGTATACCTGCACCAATTTTGATTCAGAAGAAGAAAATAAAAAATATATTTTCGATAACATTCTGCACAATCATCAGACACTTCCGATCGGCGAGTTTGCGATCGGAACCAATACCACAGCTTATGCGGTTGCGAAGAAATATGATATTGCAGATAAATATACGATTCTGATCGCTGAAAAGACGGGACCGCATTTTGCAGTAGGGGATACCTGCTACAGCTGGGCAGAGGATGTAAAGGTTTACAATCCGGATGGAAAAGAGATTATTGCAAGAGACAACAGCATATCGATCTTGAGAAAAGAGGATCCGTCGAAAGCATATTTCCAGTGCCATACCGATATCACCATCCCTTATGATGAGCTGGGAAGCATTGTTGTAGTGGCGAAAGACGGAACAGAGACAGAAATTATCCGTGATGGACGGTTTGTTCTTCCGAGAACAGAGATTCTCAATGAACCTCTGAATTAGTATTAGTTATGGATTTTCAATAATACCAATAAGTAAAATTAAATAATGGTCAGATAAGTAACGGTTGACATACCGCAACAGACTTAGTAAAATAACTTATAAGTGGTTAGCTATTTATTAAAATACTTATAGATAAAAGAAAAGGAGATCATTATGCCAAAAGTTGGAATCGTAATGGGCAGCGACTCAGATATGAAAGTAATGGGAAAAGCTGCTGACATGCTGGAAAAGTTTGGAATCGATTATGAGATGACGATCATCTCGGCACACCGTGAGCCTGATGTATTCTATGAATATGCGAAGTCTGCAGAAGCAAAAGACTTCAAAGTAATTATTGCAGGTGCAGGTATGGCAGCACATCTTCCTGGAATGTGTGCAGCAATCTTCCCGATGCCGGTTATCGGAATCCCAATGTCAGGGAAGAATCTGGAGGGTGTCGACGCACTCTATTCAATCGTTCAGATGCCGCCTGGAATCCCGGTTGCCACAGTTGCGATCGACGGCGGAGCAAACGCAGCAATTCTGGCTGCAAAGATTCTTGCAACCTCAGATCCTGAGCTTCTTCAGAAACTGAAGGATTACACTGCAGAAATGAAAGAAACCGTCCAGAAAAAAGCAGAAAAGCTTGAAAAAATCGGACACAAAGAATATATCAAGCAGATGTAGGCATACAGATGTCAGTGAAAATACCAGGAGGATATAGAAAATGTTGGATTATAAGACAGCCGGCGTAGATATCGAGGCAGGATATAAATCAGTAGAACTTATGAAAAAGCATGTAAAAGAAACCATGAGACCGGAAGTATTAGGTGGACTTGGCGGTTTTGCAGGTGCATTTGATTTAAGTGGAATCAAGAATATGGAAGAACCAGTACTTCTTTCCGGAACAGATGGATGTGGAACAAAGGTGAAGCTTGCATTTGTAATGGACAAGCATGATACGATCGGTATTGATGCCGTTGCCATGTGTGTGAATGATATCGCATGCTCTGGTGGAGAACCGTTATTCTTCCTGGATTATATTGCCTGTGGCAAGAATTACCCGGAAAAGATCGCTACGATCGTAAGCGGTGTGGCAGAGGGCTGTAAGCAGTCAGGATGTGCACTTGTAGGTGGAGAGACAGCAGAACATCCGGGACTGATGCCGGAGAATGATTACGACCTTGCAGGTTTTGCAGTCGGAGTTGTAGATAAGAAAGACATTATCGACGGTTCTGATATTAAGCCAGGTGATGTACTTGTTGCAATGCCGTCTACAGGTGTTCACAGCAATGGATTTTCACTGGTTCGTAAGGTATTCGACATTACAGAAGAATCCTTAAATACATACTATGATGAATTAGGAAAGACACTTGGCGAAGCACTTCTTGCTCCGACCAGAATTTATGTAAAAGCACTGAAGAACGTAAAAGAAGCCGGTGTAAGAGTCAAAGGATGCAGCCATATCACAGGCGGTGGATTCTATGAAAATATTCCGAGAATGCTTCCGGAAGGAATCCGTGCAGTGGTAAAGAAGGACAGCTATGAAATCCCTGCAATCTTCAACCTGATTGCAAAGACTGGCAACATTGCAGAAGAGATGATGTACAATACCTTCAATATGGGTATCGGTATGGTTGTCGCTGTCGATGAAAAGGATGTAGATGCTACAATTAAGGCAATGAAAGAAGCTGGAGATGAAGCATTTGTGGTTGGTTATGTAGAAGCAGGAGAAAAAGGAGTTACTTTATGTTAAGAGTTGCTGTACTTGTATCCGGAGGCGGAACCAATCTGCAGGCAATCATTGATGCAGTGGAAAATGGCACGATCACCAATACAGAGCTGGTCGGTGTCATCAGCAATAATAAGAACGCATATGCACTCACAAGAGCCGGGAATCATCAGATCCCGGCACAGTGCGTTTCGCCGAAGGATTTTGAGACAAGAGAAGAGTTTAACAAAGTTTTTCTTGAAAAGGTAGACGAACTGAAACCGGATTTGATCGTTCTGGCGGGATTTTTGGTTGTGATCCCGGAAGAAATGATCAGCAGATACCGGAATAAGATCATCAATATCCATCCATCTCTGATCCCGTCATTCTGCGGAACGGGATACTATGGACTGAAGGTTCATGAGGCAGCACTCGCCAGAGGGGTAAAGGTGGTTGGAGCGACCGTACATTTTGTAGACGAAGGAACGGATACCGGTCCGATCATTCTCCAGAAGGCTGTCGAAGTAGAAGAAGGCGATACACCGGAGGTTCTGCAGAGACGTGTGATGGAGCAGGCGGAGTGGAAGATCCTTCCACATGCGATCGACCTGATCGCAAATGGAAAAGTAACAGTAAAAGATGGCAGAGTGTCAATTGCCCGTTAGAGAAGGAGGAGCACCAATGAAAGTATTGATCGTAGGCGGTGGCGGAAGAGAACACGCAATTGCATATTGTGTAGCAAAGAGCAGCAAGGTAGAGAAGATGTACTGTGCACCGGGAAATGCCGGGATTGCAGAGCTTGCAGAATGCGTACCGATTGGTGCGATGGAATTTGACAAGCTGGTTACATTTGCAAAGGAAAAAGAGATCGATCTGGCAATCGTAGGAATGGATGATCCGTTGGTTGGCGGCCTTATAGATGAATTTGAAAAAGCCGGGATCCGCGCATTCGGACCAAGAAAAAATGCAGCAATCCTGGAGGGAAGTAAGGCATTTTCAAAAGATCTGATGAAAAAATATGACATCCCGACCGCAGCATATGAGAATTTTGACAATGCAGACGAAGCGCTGGCTTATCTGGAGACAGCCAAATTTCCGATCGTTCTGAAGGCAGATGGTCTGGCACTTGGAAAAGGTGTACTGATCTGTAATACGTTGGAAGAAGCAAAAGCCGGCGTGAAAGAGATCATGCTGGACAAGAAATTTGGTGCATCCGGTAATACCATGGTTGTAGAAGAATTCATGACAGGACGTGAGGTTTCTGTTCTTTCCTTTGTAGATGGAAAGACCATCAAGACTATGACAAGCGCGCAGGATCACAAGAGAGCCAAAGACGGAGACCAGGGATTGAATACCGGTGGTATGGGACCTTTCTCACCGAGCCATTTCTATACAAAAGA
>ENA-OQNN01000856-OQNN01000856.1-human-gut-metagenome-genome-assembly--contig:-NODE-856-length-25888-cov-3.456698_pt1 | contig 25888 bp, 27 predicted proteins | sample MGYA00242624_ERZ504870 | MGnify/ENA primary metagenome ERZ504870 (study PRJEB26092, sample SAMD00036379) | human gut metagenome | host: Homo sapiens | study: EMG produced TPA metagenomics assembly of... | reverse complement strand
ATAATGTAAGAAAGTATGTAGTCAGTGGAAATAGACAGATTCCGGGAGCATCTACAATTCATTTTGATGAAATATCTAAAGAACGAATTTTCAATGCAGTTGATAATTTAAAAAACATGAAAGCATTGATCAAAGAAAGCTATACTTCTTTGAAAAATAGACTGGGTAGAATTCCAAGATTGGTTGATTTTTATGAAAATGAAGAAATCGATCCAATGATTATTATTCGAGAATATAAGACTTATTATGCAATGTTGAAAGCTATGGAGAAAAAACAAGAAATAGAGGAGCTTTCAGATAGTGAAACTCTGATATTGGAATATTTATCAAAAACGATTTTAAGCGGGGTACGTCCACAAGAGTTGGAATTATTGAAAATGCTGTTGGAGCATAATGAAGTTTCCATAGAAGAATTTCAGGAAGATGTTTCAGTTGAATTTGGCTATCTTTTGGATATGAATGCTATTAAAAATACTATTAGGATTTTACAGGGACATTTTCATATTAATTCTGCAGAACACCAAAAATATGCGCAAATTGATATTTTAAAAGTTAATGAAAATAAAAGAATTCAACGATTAAATAGTTTTGTAAGTAAATTAAATGAATCGGAGTTTCGCAAAGAATTAAACGATATTATTTCGTTTGGTTTACATAGATATAAAGAAAAATATAATCAAAATAAGAATCAAGGAGTTCCATTTGTATTATATGAACAATATTCAAGAAGAGATATTTGTTTTTTAATGAACTGTGAAAAAGATTTGTCTTCTGTAATGTATGGAATGAAAAGAATAGAAGATGATGTATTTATTTTTGTTACTTATCACAAAAAGCAAACGAAAGATGCTAGCAAAAAATATGTAGATGGAAAACCTGATTATGACGATAGATTTGAAAGTAATCAAATATTTTGTTGGGATACCCAACTTGGTAAAGGTATTAATAGTTCTTATAGCCAGAGTGTAATTACAGCATCAAGAAAACATTTGATGGTTCAAAAAAGAGATAGGCAAATAAAATTTTATTATTTGGGACAATTTGATATTTTGGAAGTGAAACCAGCTAAAAAATTAAATCAAAAAGGTAAAGAACAAGATATTGCAAAATTTAGAGTGAAAATGAGAAATCCAGTTCGAGAAGACATATGGCAATACTTTTTAAGCAATGTAGATGAAGAATAGAGAAAGATAAAAAGGAAGAAGAATATGAAAACAATTAAAGTAGTGGCAGCAGTTATAAAAAATGGTGATAAAATATTTGCAACACAGAGAGGATATGGTGATCTAAAAGGTGGATGGGAGTTTCCTGGGGGAAAGATTGAAGAAGGAGAAACTCCACAAGAAGCTTTGAAGAGAGAGATTATGGAAGAATTGGATACAGAAATTGAAGTTGGAGAATTGATTGATACGATAGAGTATGATTATCCGGAGTTCCATTTGTCTATGGGGTGTTATTGGTGTTCTGTAGTTTGTGGAGAGTTGGTTTTGAAAGAGCATGAGGCAGCTCGATGGTTAGGGAAGGATGAATTGATGGATGTTGAGTGGTTGCCGGCGGATGTTGTATTGATATGTAAGATTAAGAAAAATTGTTGAAATATCAATATATAGTCAGATGTAATATTATTTTTATACTTTCTAAGGGGTTATCAAAAAATGATCAATGGTAAAATTAGAACAAAAGCACATATTACTGGAGAAAAAGCAATTAAATTTATTCAAAATGAAATACTTCCAGAAACTTGGGTTAGTAGAGAAATAACTCCTGATTATGGAATAGATTTGGATGTAGAATTATTTGATTACGAAAATGATAGATGTATTACATTAGGAGAGCATATTTTTTTACAAGTAAAAGGAACAGAATCTCCAACATATGGAAATTATACAGGAGAGAAAGAGACAAAAGTTATAAAATTTCAGTTAGAAGTATCAGAATTAAATTTAGTTGAGAAAATGGGAAGTGCGATGCCGGTTCTTTTGGTAGTTGTTGATTTAAAAAATAGTAAGGCTTTTCAGGTTTGTTTAAATGATTATATAAGAAAGATATTAAGACATGAAAAATTTAGATATAAAAAACAAAAAACAATAGTCATTAATATTCCAATAAAAAATGAAATATCAAAAGAATCTATAAATGTATTAAGTTGGTATGGAAAAAGAACTAAGATATATGCGATGTTTCATGAAATGTTAGTAGATATAGAAGATATGAAATATATGAATAATGAAGAACGTATTATATTTGCAAAAGAATTTTGTGAATATTATAGACAGTATAATGTTTTTAAATATAGTGAATTGTGGAGTGGCCTAAAACATATAAAAATATTATTGGAAGAAATGATAGAAAATGATGGGATGTTGCAGGAAATAAGTTCATATATACGTAAAGAATTTGATGAAAGAGAAGATTTAGATGATACTAATTTAATTAAGAAAATACAAATAATGAGTATAAATCGGTTAAGTAAAATAATTATTAATTATAGTGGAATGTTTGAAACTTATTGTAGAGGATGGTTTATGCCAGGATTACTATTAGGTAATTAAAAATAAAAAATATAATATATAATATGGGAATTCATATTAGGGACAGAAATATTTAAAAATTCATAGAAAATATGTATAAAAGGTGGCTTATATTTAAAAGTTATGATATATTAGAGTATAATAAATAAGAACATATGTTTGATATTGTGATACTTTATTATTGAATTTAATAATATTAAATAGATTTTATTGAGTATACACTAAAAATAAGAAATCGACAATATAATTTATTTGTAATTAAGTATAGACATAAAATTTGGTGATAAATAGATAAACCACTGATTAGGTTAATTATTTTGATTTGTAAAATTCAATATGTTGGAGATAAATAATGGAAAAATTAATTATAGAAATTATAGGTATGTTATTTAGAAATTGTATAGGTACTTGGACTAGAGGAACCAGAAATGAAGCAGTTGGAGAAAATATTTCTGGGTGGTTGGAATTTGGCCAAGCAGTAGGATTAACGTTTTTGCAAGCAAAAAAATTAGATAGAACTATAGAAGAATTTATAGATGATATAGCAGAAGATTTCTTAAAAAATTTTGGAAATGAATTAGAGAACGTAAAACAAAATAAACTTATAAAACAAGCGAAGAATGATATTAAAAAAGTATGTAAAAAAGAAGATATTATTTATTGTGGATTAAATGATACAGAAAAATTTAAAGAATTAATACTGTCTGAATCTGAAGAAATAAGGAAAAAATGGAATGATAAAGAAAATAAAATATATAAGAAATACATGGATTATTTTATTAAAACAAGCATTCGATTTTTTTCAAAATTACCAGAGTTCACACCACAAACATTATATACTATTGTTGAGAGACAAGAAAAATATCATAAAGAATTGAAAGAAATTTTAGAGGAAATACATTCGATGACAAGTATTCTAAAAAGTGTAGATGAAACTTTTAGAGAATATGAAAAATTTTATAGAGAACGAATAGTGGATAGATATAATAATGTTGAATTGATTGGCGCTAATTTTCGTAATCGTAAGGTGAATCGATATGATATATCAGCTGCTTATGTAGAGTTAAACTGTATTAATGATGACTATGAAGATGAAATAGCATTATCAGATGTATTTTTAAATGGAAATGTAGCTTGGATAAAAGGAGAAGCTGGTTGTGGAAAAACAACTTTTTTACAATGGGTAGCAGTTTGTTCTGCAAAAGGAGAATACAAGAAAATCAAGAATATAAGAAATGCAGTACCAATTATTATTGGATTAAGAAGTATAGAGTGGCCTATTAACTTACAAAATATTATTGACGCAATTACTAATTCATTTGGTAAATCATGTCCAGAGGGATGGTTAGTACAACTTTTAGAGAGAGGAAGAATAATCTTATTATTTGATGGATTTGATGAAATAGCGATTGATAAGAGAATAAAGACATATGACTTTATTGAAGATATTTTAAAAAAATATCCTGAAATAAAAATTTTAATGACAGCAAGAAATTCAGTAAAAGATGATATTGAAGGAAATATTTATTATGAAATTGTTCCAATGAGAATAGAAAATATAAAAAAATTTATTTTATATTGGCATAAAGCAGTTTTACAAAAGGATGCTATTGATGATGACGAAAAAATAGAAAAGATACAATATGAATTGTTATCAAATATTATAGAAAACCCATCTTTAAAAATGTTAGCTAAAAATCCGTTATTGTGTGCTATGATTTGTGCATTAAATTATGTTAATAACGGACAATTACCTGAAAATAAAATGGAGTTATATGAAAAATGTTGTGAATTGTTATTAGATTCTAGGGATAATGGTAGAAAAATCAGTAGTACAAATTATAAAAATGTTCCTAAATTAGATTATAGCAGAAAGCGTAAAATTTTGGAGGAAATAGCATATTGGATGATGAATTCTGGTGTTTCTGCGGAGAATAGAGACACCGTAGAAAAGTTTATAGAACATCTTCTAAAAGATACTAATATATTGTTAGAATGTAAACAAGAATACACAGGAAGGGACTTATTAGACTTTTTTATTGAACGAAGTGGGATGATTAGAGAACCGGAAGTTGGAGTTATTGATTTTGTACATAAAACATTTATGGAATTTCTAGCAGTTAAAGCAATATGCAGAAATTATGGATGGAGAATGTTAATAAAAGAAGCTTGTAATGAAAATTGGAAAGAAACGATTATCATGTGTTTTTCAGAAATGGGAGAAGAAAGTATAGAGTTTGTTTTAAAAGGGATGATTGAAAAAAGTGATAGGGAACAAGATGAAAGATATGTATTAATGGCGGCATTAGGTATAGCCCAAGCAATATTTTTAACTGATAATACCCTGAAAGAAAAAGTTGATAACGAATTAAAGAAATTGATACCACCTAATCAAAAAAATATGTATGAATTAGTGGAGCTAGGAGTATATATTCTGCCATTTTTAAAGGATTCTATAAATTATAATAACAACGAAAAAAATAGATGTTTAATGTTATTGGATTATATGGAGGTGGAAGGAGCGATACCGATTATTTTATCATATATTGAGGGAAATGGAAGTTATAGAGTTAAGCAAAAAGCATTGGAAATTTTATGTAAATATTCAGAAGAAATATTATATGAATATAATGTTAAAGATACTCTTTTTATAGCAATGAAAAATTCAATTAAAAATAATGAAATAACAATATCTAGTACTTTGATTAATTTATTAGGAAAAATAGAAATAAGTGATAATGATAGAAAAATCTTTAGAAAAATATATTCAATAAAAGTTATATTTGAGGAAGAACAGGAGCTTTATATTGGGTATAGTTTTTTAGAAAATTTTAAATATTGTCAAAGGGTTGTCTTTTGTGGAAAAGTTCGATGCATAGATTTGTTAGAATGTTTTTTGAATATTGAAGAGCTAAAAATAGATACTAGTGCGGATTTTACAAAAGAAATTCAAATTTTAGAATCAATTAAAACTTTGAATTCTATAAAAAATTTTTCATTGATTGTGAAAAAATTAAATTATATTTGTCATAATGATTTATTACAAATGAAAAAATTGGAAAATTTTCATTTAAAATGTTATGATCAGCAAATCGATTTTGATTTAATAGATTTTAGGAATATGCCAAATTTAAAGAAGATAACTTTTGAAATGCCAGAATGGGTAATTGAAGAAATAAAGGGAAATGTATTCGGAGAAAAAGATAAACAAATATTATATTTGAAAATTTCAGACGAAGAACTATATGAGAATCAATAAATGATAGCAATTTTATAAATTCAACCTTCATGCCTGCCGGACGTGATTTGCATTCATGGATCTGTCTGGCTCATTGCTGAAGTCGGACTTGTGAAGCAACTAAACTTGGTTGAGTTTTTATGTGATCATCTCCTATCCAAGTACAAAAAGTTAAGTACTTAACTTTTTTGACTTTTTATATTTTGTATAGGATAATGATAGCAGAGTAATTTTAATAAAAAAGGTACGTGCTATTGCGCGTTTACCTTTTAATCATCATAGCGTTGTGATCGAAGACTATTATAAACCGATGTCTGAAATGAAAAATAAATATACTTTGGTAGGCGATGTAGTTTGTAATCAAAGAGAAAAACTTCTAATATATACGACAGAAGCAATTGCAGAAGCTGATTTATTTTTATATCAGGTTTGCAATGCATATGATTTAGTTGAGAATGAACAGGCATCGTATAGGACTTGCTGGTTTCCAACATGTTATGTGTATGCACAGAATAAAAGTTTAGAATGGGAAAGAATGAAGTCTTGTAGATATTGTGAAAAAATGGAAGTATTATTTGGAGTGGATTGTATTGAAAAATTAAAAGAAAAAATAGAAAAATGTGTATATGATCCTCAAATGAGATATTCAGGCGGATGGGGTGCTGCACCTGCTATATTAAGTTGTATTAAAGTTGAGGATATTGGAACTTTAAGTTGATTTACGTTATAAAGAGGGTGTTGATAGATAATGAACAAATGCATATATTGTGGGATAGACCACGATTTATCCGAGTCTGACATAATACCGGATGCACTTACAAATGCACGTATTTTGAATAAAAATGTTTGTAGAATTGAACATAATAATAAATTTAGTGATATGTTTGAAAGTAAGGTAATTAATGCTTTGAGTTTTATCACTAATGAACTTGATATAAAGTCGAGCAAAGGGAAAAAATATGCATCATATGAAGCTGTTGTAACTATTGAAGGTACTGACTATAATTTGAAACTTCATGGTGATAATGAAATATTTAATGGACGAGTATTAAAGTCAGCGGATAATACTCAAATGATAAGTTCATATGATCAAGCTGTTAAAATTGCAAAAGATGAAAACATGGTGAAACCTCTTGATGTGAACACTATTAAGATAGAAAAGAAAATTAAAATTAATAATGAAATATTTTTTGACATATCAATGTACAGAATGCTTTCTAAAATAGCTTTTGAATGGTATTGCTCTAAAAATTCAATATCTGGTTATTATTCTGAATTCAATGATATTATTAAATTTATTACAACTGGGGAAGGTACAAATCCTGTTAGTGTCATTCAAGAAGAAAAAATTTATGAAATGTTAAATCAACAGGTTAATCTAGGAAGCCATACTTTATTTGCAATCGAAAAAGAATATGGTGAAATAGATGTTATTATCTCATTATTTGGATTACTTATGTATAAGGTAAAAGTGACAAATAAGAGACCAGACATTTGCAAGAATAATTTTTTGTATACAGAATTAAGAACAGATTCGTCCAGAAATGAACTCGTGTACCATTCTTATTATGAAGCGGAACAGAAGTTTGCTGAGATATTATCTCCAGACAACTTTATGAGTGTAGGAATGATTAATGGTATGACGTTAATGGTTCCGAAGGTAATGATGCCAATTCCTAATGCGGAACTATATCCAATTTTATTTAATTTGGCAAAATATTTTATAGCAGCAGATGATGATATAACTATTCCTAATGATAGATTAAATAAAATATTTTTTACACAATTGAAAAATATAACGCAAGCATCAACACTGCAAAAGAAATCAATAAAACGATTTGTGAATGAAACTTTTTATCAAGGACATGAAAAAATAAGATTAAATCCTTATACAAGTAATAAAAAAGCTGTGGTTTTGTTCTATGCTGTTTATCTAGTTGGTAAGAGCAAAGAAGAGATATTAGACGATAGAATTTTACAAAAAATTCTAAGAGAGGGACTACAAAACCTAAATAGAGAGGTTTTTATTGTTGATGATGAAATGGAGAACAAACTTAAGCAAATAATGATGGAGGATGAAAAATATTCAGATGTTCTTGAAGTAGGAGCACAAAAGATAATGAATTGGCAGAAATAAAAAAGCAAATAGTATTGAGTATGTCAGAGAAGGAAAGTCCATTTCAAATGGTTCAGATTATAGGTCCCTTATGTGATAGACTATAGAAGTATCAAAAAATAAAGATACTTTTTCGATTTAATTGGAATGGTGTATAGGCGATGCAGAAATTATAATATAATATATAAATAATGCTGGAGAAACATATATGAAAAAAAGTATTTTTATGAAAATTTTAAAAATTACTGTTATACCATTTATATTAGTAATTATTGTAGATTATTTTAATATTCCATCTATTTGTGGACTGAAGATGAATAATATTAATTATGAAGTATTTAATGTAATATTTAATTCTTTAATTGTTGTTGTTTTATATATTATTACTTATATGTCTATCGATAAGCATCAGATACAAAAAGATTATGATGCAAAAATAATTGCTTATGTATTGATGAAATCTACGTATGAAAAATGTGTAGATTTCCTAAGAATAGTTGATGATGATGAAACAAGAACAAAGTATATTGTACCTAAAGTGGATTTTGATAAAATAGCTACTGAAAGTTTGGTTATAGTCAATTTACAAAATAATCCATTTACAGAATATACATCAATTCTTGAATTTTCAGTTAATGGAGTTATTCCGCACGATGATTTATATAGTTATATTAAAATAATGAATATGTATAAAAGATATATATCGATAAGGATTACATTTTATGATCTCGAACAATATCATGAGACAAAACATATTGAGTTGAAGGAAAGATTACAATTTGATAGAGTTAAATTAAATGATTTATTAAATAAAGAAATAATAAAAATGCAGAAATTTATTGGAGAATGATATAGGTATTCTTAAGGCTTTGCAGACTTAAGTTGGTTGGATAAAAAGTTGTAATACAGAGAGGTCCCAGGGACATTAAGAAATCAGTTTACGATGGGTGGACTATGCTTCGGTTTTGGGGAGAAGAAATTAGAAAGCATACGGATGAATGTGTTAGAGTTGTTGAAGAAACAATATTTGATCAAAAAATAGTGAAATAAACTACTAAATAATAGCGAAAATGCGTATAAAAAACAGATTGTTGTATTCGTTAATTACAATAATCTGTTTTTTGCGTTGTAGGTATAATATGAATATGATAAAATTTTGATATACAAATATATAGATATTATAGAGGAAAAATGAAAATGTGGCAGTTTAGAGAAATTAAAGCAATTGAAGAACCTGTATTTAATAATACACTAGAGAAATTTTATAATTTAGGAATTGATGGTTTAGTTCGAGAAAATATACAAAATTCATTGGATGGTAAATTGTCTGGCTTAGATGAACCAGTAGAAGTAAGAATAGAAACAGGTATCATAAATGCAGATATAATTCCCGGGATAGAAGAAATAAAGAAACATATTATTGCATTGTGTGGTGAAAATTCCTATACGGAAGAAACTATTAAACATATGAAACAAGCAATTAAAAAATCGGAGATTAATTTTATTACATTTGAGGATTCTAATACGAAAGGGCTTGTAGGGGCTGAGCATGGAGAAAATATACAAGAGGGAGATACATGGGGAATTTATGCATATAAGAAGGGAGTTCATTTCACTGAGAAAAATATTGAAAGAGAAAAATTAAGAGGGGGATCTCATGGAGTAGGAAAAATTGCATGTAATGCAGCTTCAGATATTCATATGATGTTTTTTGCAAACTGTGATAAAGAAGGAAAACAATATATTGGAGGAACCATACAGCTTATAGAACATCAGTTAAATGGTATTAATTATCGGTCATCTGGTTATTTTACAGATATAAAACAGGATAAATATTATCCATTTGAAAATAACTTCAAAACAATTTTTGAGAAGAAAACAAGAGGATTAAAAATAATAATTCCATATTTAAGAAAACAATATCAAGGAGAAAAATGTGTTATACAGGCAGTGTGTGATAATTTTTTTGTTGCCATTTTACAGAAAAAATTGGTTGTACATGTAAATGATTTGGAGATAAATGATTTTACTATAAAAAATATAATATGGGATAAAAATATCTATGCTGAACAAAATCCAGAAGAAATGAAAAATTGCTTTACACCTTTATACATAGAAACTTATTTAAGTCAAGAACCTGTAAATATAGAAATAAAAGATAAAAAGAATGAATATAAATTTAATTTGTATTTAAAGCATTCTGAAAATATAAAAAGAGCCAGGATAGCAATTGTCCGTGGAATTGGCATGAAAATAGAAGACAGAAAAGTCAAAGGATTTGTCAATTCTGGATTTAATGGAATTATGATTCCAGCTAGTTCAGAGGAAGATATATTTTTAAAATCATTAGAAAATGAATCGCATACAAGTATAACATATGATCATATTAAAGATGAAGACATTCAGAAAAATGCGAAACGTTTTATAAATAATATAGATCGGCAATTAGGAGAAATTTTTAGTAGAATTTTAGAAGCTGAAAATCCAGCTGATGGAAAAATTGATACATCGGAAGTAATTTATGCTACAGAAAGATCTTTTAGAAAAGATCTTTCTAATAGTGTGCCAACAGTGCAATTGACAAAGGGTAATCAGGGAAGTTCAAAAACTTTATTAAAAGTAAAAACAAATAGTAGAAAGAAAGCAACAAAGCAAAAGGAAAAAGATAGAGAAAGTAAAATAAAAAATATTATTCGCAGGGTTATGAAAAAAGATGGAGAGAGTGATGAAAGAAGTAGAGTTCGTTATTCAATGCATCCGGAAGAGGTTAAAAGAGTTGTATTAGAAAAAAAAGAAATATTAATGTTTGATTTTACAAACAATGAGCAATATAGCAATGAAAACAAATGTGATATTTCAATGGCTGTAATTGATGGAATGGGGAAAAAATATGAGAAAGAATTTGATGTTTGTATGAATTATTCAGATATATTAGATAAAGGAGAAAATAAACATTGCATTGTTGAGAAAAATATCATAAAGGATGTATCTATTGTTGATGGTAAAGTGCAATTGGAAATGAAAACAACAGGACAATTTAATAATTCACTTAAGTTTATGTATTACGTGGAGGTATAAAATGATTTATACAAAAAAAGCAAATTTTCCTTATCCAATATTGATGAATTTTACAGATGATTATATTGATCCAGAATTTGAACTTGATGTTAATATTAAAGATAATATGAAAGAATTTATATTGGAAATCGATTGGAAAATAAGTTCTAAATTTATAAAAAATTTGATTAAAAAAGAGAAAGCTAGTTTGATTTTAATTATTAAGTCAAGAGACAATCAATTTTATAAATTAAATAATAAACAGCATTTACAAATTGAAATTCCTAAAAGGAAATTATCAATAAATGCACGAACGGTAATGCAATTAATGATACAAGTAAATGAAGACATGGATTATAGTAAAAATGATGATTTAAATTCATTTTATAATGAGATTAAATCACAAATACATATTCAAACAGGAAATGTACTAGGATTTTCGAATACGGTTATATTTGATGGAAGTCAGAATAAACCATTTGATCTTTTTGAAAGAAAAATTGATAAAAATATAAAAAGCGATATGGAATTTAGACTTGGAAATGAAACAATAATAATTGTATATAGGGATGAGCAATTTCAATTTAAGGAAATGCCAAATAGTAAAGAATTAAATTATCCATACATTTATATGGGACTTCAAAAAGCATTGATGAGTTTTATTCTTCATGAAAATAATAATATAGACGAAGAAATATTGATTGACGAAATGGAACCTCCAGAAAATCCGTTAGAGAGTAAATTGTATAATCTTATGAAATCAAAAAATATAACAGAATTATCAGTGGATAATATAGATGAAGTAATTTATCAAATATCAGATAATTTAATTATGCGGTATCAAGATGTAGTAAGGGGGTTGTTCAATGCAGGTTAAATTATTAAACGAAGAATATAAAGTAGATGAACAATTTTATAAGAATTTTTTGGAAGATAATTTAAGACAGAGTGAGTTTGTATCAGATGAATTTGTTAATATTCCAGAAGAATTACCAGATTTTCAAATTTATTTTGCTAATATAGATAAAACTGTAAGAGAATCAGAATATCTTAAAACAATTAGAATTATTGCGCAGAAGGTAATAAATTTGGATAGAGATATTGTTATGGAAGAAAGATTTTGGCATTCCTGGTTATGTTTGTATAAGAGAGAATATTTAGTAGAAAAATATCCACAAATAATGGAAAATTATGATATATTTAAGAGAATAGTAATCAAAAAATTTGATTGGGAAAACTATATTTATAAAGCAATTTTAATTGCACAATATGTAGATGAAAATGTACAAAAGGAACAACATGAAAAATATTATCATTTAATATTACAAAATATGGATATGTTTAATTATATTATTAAATACGAGATATTTAGGAATGGAAGTTTTTTGATAAAAATTATGGAGATTATTGATGAAACAGGGCTTAGTCAATTATTGAAATCAAAAATTAAAGGGCGACCGGATTTAGGAAAAGATGAAAGATATGGAAGACGAGTGATTTTTGAATTGAATAAGGCGTATCCGATCATTATGAGTCCGATGTTAGACAAGGAATTGTTAAAAAAATATTTTTTGAAATATTTAAGATATTATTATAATAACAATTAAAAAATGCCACAAAGCAAATGTAAGTTCGGAAAACTAAGGGGGGGAAGGTTCCATATAATTTGTAAATTAGGAGGAAAGGTAAATAATGGATAAAATTTATAGAATAGGTTCATTTAACTTACATAATATTGGAATTTCTGCTTTTACCAATTCAAGAAATTTAGAAAAAATAGCAGAAATTATAAGCACCTTTGATGTAATTGCTCTTCAAGAGGTATTATCTGAAGGGAAAATATTTACCTCAGAAGATTTACCTTCAAATATAGCCAAAAGCAATATTTTATCTTATTTAGGCGGTTCAAAACATTGGGGATTTTCTTGGGCATATTCTGGAGATGAAAGTAATCGTCATGAGGGTTATGCATTTGTTTGGAACAAGGACAGATTAGATCTCCCAGAGATTGACGTGATAAAAAATGGAAGAAAGTATAAAAGAAAATTTTATCCACAAATGATAAAATTAAATCATACTGATATGAAGCGGCAGCCATATTTTGCAAGATTTTCAGCAGCAGGGAAAATAGGGGGATCTAGTTTTGAAATTAGATTATTGTGTGTACATACATATTTTGGTGCAGATAAATTCAACGATCGCCAAATCCGGCAACAAGAACTAAACATTTTGTTAAAAGATATTTATCCACAAATAGAGGATCGTTGTTATAAAGGTGGATTAATAAATTATACAGTGCTGTTGGGAGACTATAATGCAGAGTTGATTACGACAAAAAATAGAGTTGGACATGAACAGTTAAATAGTTATCGAAACGCACATGGAATTCGATTACCAATGGTTATGGAAACAGACGATGAAGGATTTGTCCATTCTGATCAATATGATGTGGATATTAAAACCGTTCAATATGAATTAACAACTCTAAAAAAACGCTACGATGAATTAGACGATCAAGAACAATTTGCAGATAGAGGATATGCAAGTAATTATGATCATTTTTCATATGATGAAAAAAGAATAGGGGATGTTATTTATAAAAAGCCAAGAAGAATAGATGCAGTAAGACAATATTGTAAAGATGATTTTGAAGAATACTATAAAACAGTATCAGATCATATTCCAATTGTTATGGAACTAAAGATTAATTAAAATAAAAAGGGGATAACAAAATGGCAAAAGAATATAAAAAAATAATAATAGAAAAAAAGAATATTGCGGATAAATTAATGACATCAGAAGAATTAAAAGCATGTAATATTGCAATTCATACAGCCTCTGTAGCGGCAGGTGCAGAGGGGGTTATTCCAATTCCTGGAGTAGATGCAGTTCCAATATCTGCAACGCAGGCAGCAATGGTTTTCGCATTAGGCAAAATTTTTGAGCAAAAACTTACAGATAGCACGGTAAAAGCACTAATTGGAACTGCAGCCTCTACTTTTGCAGGAAGAAATTTAATAAAACTAGTACCATTTATTGGGTGGGCAACTTCGGCAGTAGTAGCAGCAGGTGTTACCGAAGCAATTGGATGGACGATTGCTGTTGATTTTGCAAAATCACATCAAAAAGATGTGAAAATAAATACTACAAATCAAAATACTACGGAGAAATTTACAACAGAATCTGATACAACAGATCCAGATAAGGACGAGACAACTGAAAAAGCAGATGATCAGAGTATGGGGAATGATGTTGAAGATATTTTAGGAGGATTTGAAGACGAGGAGGAATAAAAACAATGAGTGATAAGACGGAAATTCAATTAATTGAAAAAGAACTTGATATAATACATCCGCAAATAACAAAAGAGCAAATTCAAGCAGCATATGCATTAAATCTATGTTCAGTATCTGTGTCACAAATTATAGATTATAATGATATTAATATTTTAGAGCAAGAGTATGATACCATCTTAAATAATTTAAATCTTGAAAATATACCAAAAGATGAAGCACTTCTTGATATTATGAAACGTTTGTTAGAAACAATTACTTTTTTTAGAATCCAAGAATTAGAAAAAACTCGGATAGAAAAAGACTATCAGTATAAAATGAAAAATGCTATTTGGAGAGCAATGCCAAATCCTGGAGCAATCATTTCTGCAAGTCTAAGTAAAAATGTTATTGGAAAAGCTATCTCCTTAGCAGCAACAGTTGGAACTTCCTACATGAATTACAGAAAAAACAGATCAGAATATCTGTCTGAAAAAGAAAATAGAGATTGGGCACTTAAAAGAACAGCAATTGAACAATTTGAAACATTGCAGCAACAATTATTTGAAACATCATGGCGATTAGCAACGGCATATGAATTTCCTGATGAATTGAGATTATCAGAAAAACAGATTAAACAATTCAATAGTATTTTAAGGGATAAAGATGAAATAAGAAAATATGAAAGATTGAATTCCATAAAGCATAAATTTATGGCATATCCTTTGTTCTGGTATTATTTTGGAAATACTGCAAATAGTATTGCTTTGAGCGAACATTATGGACTGGATAATGATGAAAAAGAAGAGTATAGAAAGTATGCAAAAACATGTTTTGAATACTTTACAATTATAAATAAATATGAATTATTAAGAGAAGATAAGATCGCTGCATCATGCTATTTAGAATATGTTGACTTATTAAATCCAATTACTGAAAAAGAAAAAATTCAATCTCTCCTTAAAGAGGCAGTGCAATCAGCAGAAAATGATATGGATGTACTACAATTATGTGCAATTTCATATATGAAAATTGGTGCGTTGGAAGAAGCATCTTGCATTTTAAGACAGTTAGTAAATGAACAATATAATGAAGTAACGAATGCACAATTATTAAGTACGATTTATGTATATAAGTATTTTGATGACAAATCAAACGCAAAGATAACTTCTTCTTATAAATTATTAGCGAACAGAGTTCCCGCCAAATATTTATTTCCAATGCCTGATAAAAAAAGAAGTGAAAATAAAGAAGAATTGCAAGCGGAATTTATAAAAGCACAAAAAAAGATATTACTTACAAAATATAAATTAAGTCTAATGGATTTTATAAAAAAATATGAAGCAAAGATTAATCGAATTGTACCTGTTCCAGATGAATTAGAGCATTTTATTTCAGATGACATTTATGCAGACAAAATTTCTTCAAAAACTGAACGAATTAAAAAAGTTGAATTAGCAATGGATAATTATATTGAAAGAGAAAGATATTGTGCTAGAGTTCAGAATATTTCGTATTCTTATGAAGTTTTAAAGATATTAAATAAAATGTTTCGTTCTGTATGTTTGTTGGAATGCATTCAAGAGGAGCATATACAATTAGAATTACAAGAAATAATAAAAAGTAAGATTCAAGAAAATAGACATGCTCTAGAGGAAATAAACAAAAATTTATCATCATTTAATACAACGGTATATAAAGAAATCCAAGAAATCAATTTACGTAGTCTGACTGGAAATTTCTTTAAAGACATAGCAATTAAAATTAAAGAATCTGTCAACGAAAAAAAAGAAATGAGCGATTTTGCAATAGCAGAGTTTAATTTATCAGAATTTTGCAAAAAGGAAAATCTTAGAGAACCAGAAATTTTATTTAAACATAAAGATGATATGATATTAGAAAAAGACAATGAACAAATCTATTTTACACCAGACTTAATAAATGAGAATTCATTCAAACAAAATGATCGTATACATAAAAATAAAGAAATGATTAAATTAATCAAAGACCATATTAAAAATATTGTGATAAATACTGAAGTAATCGAATTCTATACACAAGAAGATTCTAGAATAAATCAATATTTTTATGATAATACGTTTCAAAAATATAGAATCATTCGATATAAAACATTAGCCGTATTAGATGACCGATCAAATGCTGATATGGATTTGTTATTTACAACAGAAGGTGTTATGCCTATTATTAAAGGAAATATAAAATCGGTTATTCCATATAAAGATATTCATTGGTGCAAAAATGACTCAGAAAAAGAATTAATGATTGCTGGAAAATACATAAATGAAAATATTGATATGAAGAAATTATATGAATTAATTCAAAAACTTGAAAAATACGAAGTACAAGACGAAAGCGAAAAAATCATATGAAGAATTTAAGTCCTAGGGACCTTAAGAAATCACAGGCCAACAAAAGATACAGAGCTTCTCAAGAGTGAAAGCCTTAAGGTCCCGTAGCACTTAAGAAATCAGTTTATAAAGTAAAATGGTAAATTAATCAGAATAAAACGAAAAATTCTAAACAAAATACCCATTTAAAAGAAATGGAGGAAAAAAGAAATGATTGATAAATCAATATATGTAGTAGCGAAAATTTTTGATCAACAAGGATGTATAGCATATAGATGCAAAACACTTAATGAGGCAAGATGTTTGCCAGGAACTTTAGAATCATTAAGAGCTGAAGGAGTACAGATTGTTATTTTAGATGATCCGGATATATATTCAGAATATGCACCTTATGAGTATATTGAAGATATGAAAGAATTTATAGATAAGGTTAATATGTTAAATAAGATTCCAGCAGCATAAAATGCAAGTCATAAATTTTATTTTATACAAATTAAAAAGTAATTTGAAGAGAGACGGCATTGAGATTTAGTATCAATGTCGTTCCGGCATATATAGTAAATGACGGCAAGCAGACACCAATGCGTGGTCATCCGGTATTTATTGCCCAGCATGCAACGGCAACATGTTGCAGAGAGTGCATCCGGAAGTGGCATAAAATGCAACCGGGAAAAGAACTAAGCCAAGTACAGCAGGAATATCTTGTAGATGTAATTATGACATGGATTCAAAAAGAAATGGAGAATGAACTTAAGTTCCCTGAGACGTTAAGAAATCATGGAAATCAAGTGAAATTTATCAATGTGTAATAAAATTTATATAAATCAACAATTTTTCAGGAGATGTGCTATGAAGAAAAAAATATGGGATCTATATGCACCGATTTATGAGAAAGCTATGAGGGCAGATCGTAAATGTTATAAATTTATGTATCATCGGGTCAAAAGCCAGATTGTGGGAAAAGAAGTCTTAGAAATTGCGACAGGTCCTGGATTATTAGCCAAACATGTAGCACCAGCTGCAAAACGAATGATTGCTACAGATTACTCAGAAGGTATGATCAAAGAAGCAAAGAAAGGAAGATATCCAGAAAATCTGGTTTTTGAAGTTGTGGATGCAAAACATCTTCCATATAAAGATGATTCATTTGATGTGGTAATCATTGCCAATGCATTGCACGTGATGTTCGAACCAGAAAAAGCAGTGAAAGAAATAGAGCGTGTATTACGAAAAGATGGATTGTTGATCGCTCCCAATTTTGTGTCACACAACAAAGGAATCATCAGTCGAATATGGTCCAACATTCTGAAATTAGCAGGAATTAAATTCGAACATCAGTGGAGTGGAAAGGAATATATCATATGGCTTAAGAAAAATGGCTGGAAGATTTTACATAACAAACTTTTACCGGCGAGGATTTCTTTGATGTATGTAGAATGTATAAAAAGGGCTGATGCTTAATGCAACAGCCCCTAAAGCATGTTACCATTGAGAAATAAACTCCAAAGTTTTAGTAAGTGAATCCAACCGGCATTTTAATCCAGCTTCTTTATTTTTTCCACGATCTCCTTTAAAAAGCTTTGTCTGTCCAAATTTCATCGGTACAAACATATGTCCACCATAATCATAACTCAAATGCTGATAGGAATATGGAAAATCATAATCTTCGAGTCGTTTCATAATCTGCTCTGCTGCAGGTTCTGAAGGCCACATATTATCCATTTTAGAAGAAATAAGCAAAATAGGACCAGTAATTTTCTCAACCTGAATGACTGCATCAGGATTAGGATTTTTCACAAGTGGAAGATAAAGATCATACATACTGACATCTCTCAATTTGATACTCTGACGTAATATCTGACCAAGAGGGAATTTTTTCGTTCCATATTCAAGATAAGGAAGTTCTTCCCCCCCCCCCCATATAATCCTTAAGGTCCCAGGGACATTAAGAAATCTGAAAGCAATGGGTCAGTGCCTGCACTTCGGAAAAAGCGTACAGGATAAAAGAGTCTATCACTGTGAGTGTGGAAATGAGATGGGCAGAGATCGCAATGCAGCGATCAACGTCCGTGAAGAGGCAAGAAGAATGTTGACAGCATAAACTGTCTGTATCCGGACAATTGGAGAATAAGAAAACATGCCCGTGTCCGGGCAAAAGAATCGCGGGGCACGCGAGGATAGCTTGTAGATACTTGGCTCAGTAGAGCCATTGAGCAAGAAGCCACCACTTCAAAATTAGGGATTTAAGTGGTGGGAGCATGTCACATTATATTCCTTATAAAAGACATCTAAATAAAAATACAGAAAAGTCATTGTAATATTTACAGTGGCTTTTTCATTGTGGTAGAAATCCAATTGTGATAAAATATCATAAAGATGAACTGCATGGAAGTAAGGAGTGAAAGAATATGATGTATCCATATATGACATTAAATGATGATACAGAAATTACGCATTCAGAGATGTATCCAGATGGAAAAGTAAAAGTATATATTGAAACACCAGATGAAACAGGTGGATTTCATGATGCTATTTGCTGGTTACCAGATTATACATGGGAAGTTCACGGTTATTCAGAGTCAGAAATGATGTATTTTAAGCAACTTATTCGAGATAATGCACATTTAATTATAGAATTTTCTCAAGAAGGAGGGATTCTGAATGCCGCAAATATTTAGAGTTGGACCATATAGTATTTATTTTTGGTCGAATGAAAATAATCCATTGGAGCCTATACATGTCCATATAGCAGAAGGAAAGGCAACAGCAAATGCAACAAAAGTAAGGGACACTTTAAGGTCCTAGGGACATTAAGAAATCACACAACCAGAAGGCTGTAATTCATAAATAATGTCAATAGACGGGCAGGAAACTTAAGTGCTCTGAGACATTAAGAAATCAGTTTATAAAGTAAATTGTATAAATAAAGACAAATTGTTCCAAAAATTCTAAACAAAATATTCATTTAATTTATAATAGGTGTTAATTTGTCATACAGATATATTCCCCAAAATGTAAATGGCAATATAGAATAAGTTCAAGGAATGGTGATATAAAAGCTGTTGGAAAACGGAAAGGTAAAATTAGTATTGCTATTGTGCGGACATTTGCATATAATAAAAATAGATAGAAAAACTACTCACGAAAGGAGATGTTTTATATGGCTACAAAATCAGCAAATTTATATGCAAGGATTGAACCAGAAGTCAAAGAAAAAGCAGAAAGTATTTTGTCTGCACTTGGTATTCCTGCTTCTAGTGCAATCAATATGTTTTATAAACAGATTATCTTACAGAGAGGACTTCCATTTGAAGTAAAAATACCATCCGCTAGACCTGTTGATATCAGCACATTATCAGAAGTAGAATTCAATGAAGAATTGGAGAAAGGATATGCAGATATGCATGATAGACGGACAAAAAATGCGAAGAAAGCTTTTGCTGATATTCGCAAGGATTATGGCTTATGATATATGAAGTAGAAGTATCTGAACAGGCAGACCGTGATTTGAGAGAAATTTTTGAATATATTGCTTTTGAATTACAATCACCAGAAAATGCAATCGGACAACTTGATCGTCTAGAAGAACAGATATTAAGTCTTGATGCGATGCCGAAGCTGATCGAGTTGTGGGGAATGAACATCAGGACGGATGTTGAGGCTAAAAAAACTTCGTGCAACAGACCGTGAAATGACAACTCCCCTGTTTCTCCTCCGGTGTGTGCAGCTGGGGATTTCCATCCGGGATCTGGATCTGCTGACTATCGGGATGGTGAATGATATGTTTGTGGAGAGCAGAAACGATGAGTATAAGGGATGGAGACAGGTTGCCACACAGGAGGATTTTGACAGGTTCTAATCTGATGAAATGTGATGACAGGATAAGCGAAAAAAGGTATAATGATTTCATAAAATCAGAAGCTGGAGGAAACATACATGAAAATTGTGATTATTAACGGAAGTGCCAGAAGGGGAAACACGCTGACGGCGATTGACGCATTTGTAAAAGGGGCATCAGAAAAGAATGAGATTGAAATCATCCAACCAGACAGACTTCATATAGCACCTTGTAAGGGATGTGGGGCCTGTCAATGTTATAAAGGATGTATTGATCAGGATGATACAAATCCCACGATTGATAAAATTACTGCTGCAGATGTGATTCTTTTTGCTACTCCGGTATATTGGTGGGGAATGTCTGCGCAGTTGAAACTTATCATTGATAAGTGCTACTGCCGCGGTTTGCAGCTGAAAAATAAAAAAGTTGGAACAATCGTTGTGGGAGGATCACCGGTGGATAGTATCCAGTATGAGTTAATTGACAAACAGTTCGACTGCATGGCGAAATATCTTTCATGGGATATGATTTTCCAAAAATCATATTATGCAACAGCCAGTGATGAACTTGCAAAAAACAAGGATTCTATAAAAGAACTTGAAAATATTGGAAAAAACTTATAATAAATATTAAGCATTCCTGTAATTCATAAATAATGTCAATAGACGAAAGAAGAACCTCACAGTATAATTAAGATATCATCTTGGCGGATGAAAAACATCTTAATTATCGGAGGTCCTTATAATGAATTATACACAGAATCAAAAGATTGAACAAGTCACAGAATCAACTTTAGTACTCGGAGTTGATATCGGAAGTTCTGAACACTATGTCAGAGCATTCGATTACCGGGGAAGAGAGCTGACAAGAAAAGTATTCAGATTTTCAACTGATATCAATGGGTTCAACAGCTTTTATGACTGGGTTACACAAATATGCATAAAGCATGGAAAAAATGAAGCAATGATAGGATGTGAACCTACAGGTCATTACTGGTATACCTTTTATCAGTTTGTAAAAGATTATGGGATGAAACTGGCATTCGTGAATCCTGCATCTGTTAAGAAAGCAAAGGAACTGGATGACAACAGCCCAAAGAAAACAGATCTGAAAGATCCAAAGACGATTGCAAAGCTTGTAATCGATGGAAGGTACAGTTTTCCATATGTGCCGGAAGGAATCTATGCAGAGATCAGAGAAGTGACATCCAGCCGAGATCGCATCATGAAGGAGCTGAATGTAGCATCCAACAGGATACAGAGATGGCTGAAGATATATTTTCCAGAATATCTTACTGTATACAAGAAATTTGATACAACAACAGGAATGATGATCCTTGAGGAAGTACCATTACCGACTATGGTGACAGCACTGGGTGTAGATAACATTATAAAGATATGGAGAGAACATAAAGTGCGTGGCAAAGGCGCCAGTTTTAATAGGGCAAAGACCCTGGTAGATGCTGCGCATGATAGTGTTGGAAAATCAGGAGGTCAGGGTGCAGTCATGGAGATTCAGATGTTGCTGGAAGATTATAAGGTAAAGAAGCAACAACTGGAAATGGTTACATCTGTGATGGAAGAACTGATCATGCAGATACCAAATGCAGAAAAGATGCTGTCAGTTGATGGTGTCGGATTAGTAACTGTAGCTGGTTTCATATCAGAAGTCGGGGATATCAGTCGCTTTAAAAACCCGAAACAGATCCAGAAGTATGCTGGATTTGAACTGGTAGAGAACAGCTCTGGAAAACACAAAGGTCGTACAATGATCAGCAAGCGTGGTCGGAAGAAACTGCGAAAAATCATATATCAGGTAGTATTACCATTGATACAGAGCAATAAAGAATTCAGATCGATCTATGATTATTACAGAAAACGGATAAAGAATCCACTGAAAGGCCGACAGGCAATGATAGCCGTTGGATGTAAGCTGATCCGGGTATTCTTTGCAATCATGACGAAGGGTGTTGTCTACAATGGATCAAAAATGATAGAGGATATTCATCGTCCAACCCAACTGCCACAGGCAGCCTAACAAGAAAGAAATAAACCTGAAAACAGGAAAGCGTCCGCCAAGGAGATTGGTGCTGTAGACAGGGATGTAACTGTATCGTTGAAAAAAGTATAGCCAGTTTAGCCACAGGAGATACAGACCATAGGACAAAGATCCTGTGCTTAAGCATAAGTGGCAGCCCAGCTATGGATAGACAGAACGAAGGAATTTAGGACTCCGATCGTAGCAGATGGATGATCCTGTCAGACATGAGAGGTTTGTTGCTGTAGAGAAAATGGGTGAACAAAGAAGGCAACCATAAAAATATCAAGACGTCTTCTTTTTATACCAATTTTCTATGAATGGTACAAAAAGATACCTTATTCACTATCCATAAGGCTGTATTTTGATCAGCTAATTAATTTAAAGAGTATCCGGAAAGCTGATAAATCCAAGCGTTCTTGTGCAATTTTAATAAAAATATACAGAGAGGTCCCAGGGACGTTAAGAAATCAGTTTATAAAATAAATTGTACAAATAAGAACAAATTGTTCCAAAAATTCTAAACAAAATAATCATTTAATGTAAAGAAGAAGGTCATTGTAAATCATCATCCAATTAATAGAGTAGATGGTGTGCAATGGCTTTTTCGTTGTTATAGTGATCGAGATATGATAAAATATCAATGTATAAAAAATAAATATAGAATACACAATATAATTTATCAATTTTCTCAGCAACTAAAAGACATAATGGGATCAAAATTAACAAAAGTTATTGTTTATGGCTCTTATGCCAGAGGTGATTATAATTCAAGTTCAGATGTTGATGTTATGATTCTGGTAAAAATGTCAGATAATGAGATTAAAAAAATAGAAAATCAGGTATATGATTTAGCATTTGATATAGAAATGGATACAGGAGTTGATATTTCGCCAATTATAAAAAATGAAGAGCAATATGAATATTGGTTAGATACGTTGCCATTTTATAAAAACATTCATGAAGAAGGGGTGATAGTGAATGGATAAGAAAAGAGATTTATCTATTTACCGAATGCAAAATGCAAAGGATACATTAGATACGGCAAAAATATGCATGGATGTTATGCATTAAAAACTCAACATGGAAGTCATTTAGTGGAAATGAAAAGAAGGATGAATCAGCAAGTGGCATCAAAAGAAATACAATTAGTAGACCTACAGCATATGGAGAATATGCACCTTATACATTTATTGAGAATGAAGAAGAATTTGAGAAATTAGTTGAAAAAATGAAATAACAAAAAGCTACCGCGGCAATTAAGGTTTCCGCAGATATTAAGAAATCACGACACTGGGAATAATTAAGATTCTGTAGACATTAATTAATCAGAATAAACCGAAAAATTCTAAACAAAATACCCATTAATAAATTTATTAAAGCTGTTGTTACTTAATATCTCCTTGGGAGTATTAATAGCAATGGCTTTTTATTGTAAAAATAGGTTGTATTTATCCTAGTTTATACATATAACAAAGAAAAAGAGAGAAATTAGATTATGGGAAAACAAGAAAACATAAAAATATTTGAAGATACAGAAACATTATGTAAAACAAATTCAAGCTTAAAACAATCGATCAAAAATTCAATATGTAACCAAAAACTAATCCTCCAAAATCAAAGAATAAATAGTAATAACCAGAAACGATATGAAAAACCTGCAAATATTATTGTATCAAAAAAGAGAACATTACAAGCAGCATCGGCATATAAAAATACTAAGACAGCGGTACATAATTTTGCTTCCGCAACTAATCCAGGTGGTGGAGTAAAAAGAGGATCTAATGCACAAGAAGAATGTCTGTGCAGATGTTCAGGACTATATGTTTGTCTAAGTACACAAACAATGTGGGATGGATTCTATTCTCCACACAGACAAGCACATAATCCAATTTATAATGATGATATCATTTATACACCTGCAGTCACAGTATTTAAAACAGATACTGAACAACCAGAGATCATGGATGCATCTGATTGGTATAATGTGGATGTAATCACATGTGCAGCTCCGAATCTAAGAGTTAAAAATAATTATAATGGCAAGTCATCATATAATAATGCGAAAAAGATGACAAATGACGAATTATTAAAATTACATGAAAAGCGATTAAAAAGAATTTTGGATACAGCACTTTCAGAAGATGATGAAACGATAATTCTTGGGGCATTTGGATGTGGTGCATTTATGAATGATCCTCAGATTGTTGCTCAGGCAGCAAAAAATGTAATTCGAGAATACTTATATAGTTTCAAAAATATTGAATTTGCGGTGTATTGTTCTCCAAGAGATGATCGCAATTATAGAATTTTTGATAGAGTTTTGAAGAAGTAGTGGGCATAGGACATTGATCACTGGGACATTAAGAAATCAAAACCAAACGATAGTTTGAAAATATTAAAATTTCCAGAAATGTCAGATGAGTGGTTAGACTTTATTGCACAATGTAGAAGCGGAAAAACACATAATTATGATATTGTAGAAGGACCTATGGCAGATGATACAGTATGGAATTATGTAAATGATTTTCTTACAGGACGAATTAGTAGGAAACAATTTTGGATAAATCTTTTTCATTCATCGGACATCCAAAGGTGGTTACGTGGCTTGAAATACTGTTAAGGTCCCGAACTTAAGTGCCCTGAGACATTAGATTAAATTTTGGAAAAAAGGCTGAATGCGAGAACTGCCCAGAAAGAATTAGAAAAATTAACATCATGGAATGAAGAAGTGCAAAGGATGTTTGCTAGAAAAATGGAGTAAAGTACTAGCATTCTATTATTCTAGCAACACCCTAAGATAAATCGCTTACCAATTATAGAGGAATAAAAAGAGGGTAAAAGAACCAAAGAGTGGAAATCCTTAGGCATTAAAAAATCAAAGCATCGAAAGGTAAATTACGTGAAACGTGGATACAGAAATTTTGTAAAAATATACCGAAAGAAATTAGAGAATGTGTTCAAAATTGGATTAAAATATACAGTAGGGACTGTTTGTTATATCATTATAGATCGGGAACGGATCCGTGCTGAGGCTTTGCATTGCGAGTTGGTTCGTGGTGTGAGGCCTCTTTTTGGATCTAAAATTTATTATCGAACAATAGGTTATGTTTAGTTAATGGAGAGAATAGCACTATAAATGATGAATGAGCTTCATATGAAAAAAATGTTAGGTTTTTAGGATTCATCGATTTAGATTTTTTATAAAGAGAAGTTCAAAAACAGAAGTAAAATATGTGTAGATTTCTTAAAAAAATTATTGACGTGCGGAAAACTGTGTGGTAAGGTCTTTTGAAGAAAGAGATTATTTTAAAGGCAAACCTGTTGAAAGGCAGGGTCGCAAAGCCAGAAGGGACTAAAGTCAGAAAGTTTGACCATGTCAGCCGGTTGCCACTGTTTCCATATCATCATAATATATGGAAAAGATGTT
>ENA-OQNN01000850-OQNN01000850.1-human-gut-metagenome-genome-assembly--contig:-NODE-850-length-26009-cov-6.814852_pt1 | contig 26009 bp, 23 predicted proteins | sample MGYA00242624_ERZ504870 | MGnify/ENA primary metagenome ERZ504870 (study PRJEB26092, sample SAMD00036379) | human gut metagenome | host: Homo sapiens | study: EMG produced TPA metagenomics assembly of... | reverse complement strand
ATGAAGTCCGCACCTTCATCAAAGAAATCCGGCGCTATGCAGCCATTGAAGAACTGGATGAAGCGGTGCTGAACCGGCTCATCAGCAAAATTTTGGTGGGCGAAGTCAAGAAGATTGACGGACAGAAGGTGCAGGAAGTCAGAATCGTTTATAACTTTGTCGGAGAAATCCCGGAGATTACAGCATAATCATTTCGCCTCATCTCTCAATCAGCGAGGGATGAGGCTTTTCTTTTTGTAAAATTGCAATAGATATATTCATAATTTATTTACAATTAAATTCCTAGCCGTACAGCAGAAAAATGATGACGAAAGATGATGCAAATGCTATAATGTTTGCATATAGATATGACAATTTGACAATTACTTTTTCTTATTGGGATCTTCTTTTTTCATTTTTAATGGAGGTGATGAAGTGACATTTTATGAACAGATGGTCCCTGCACTTTCCATATTGCTGGAAATAGGCGAGACCTTAAAAGCACCGATTTACGGCACACTATTGCAAAAAAAACGAAATTACACATTTGGATATTTAGGATTGAGCGAAAATGCGATATTGGTATCCCTTCTTCAAGGCGATTCGAAAAAATTAAAGGGAACCAGTCGTATCCCTTTCAGCAATATCCAGAAAACGAAAGTGCGAAAAAGTCTGTTTCCGCTTCAATATATACTCCAAATCTATTTAACAGATGGAGATATGATAAAGTTCCGAATATCTAAAAAAGTCTATGGATTTGCTACACAGGAAGAAAATCTGGACATCTTTCTGAACAAAATGAAAACTTACACATAACCAGAAACATCAACAGCAGAAATGCGGATTAAAATATCAACCTCTTACTTGAAGGAGATTACCTATGTATCAAGAAAACGAACTCAAAAAATTATATGAGCGCCTAAAAGCGCAATATCCCCAGTATCAGCTGGAATTCTCCGGAGACAGTCTGACCCTGAACCGGCTCTACTGCAAGGTCGAGGTAAACCAATCTGGCGTAAAGATATATGTAAACGGAAATCTGTATGACCAGTTTACCAGTGAATATGTGGATGACTTAGACGATCTGTATGAACTGATCGAAGTATTTTTATTGGATCTTCAGCACGCAGGTATGAAGCAGGGAAACGAAACCTACATTGCCGCCACAAAGCAGGCCGCCAAAATTGGAAGCCGCTTTCTGATCCTGACAGCTCTTTGTGTCACCGCCTTGATGATTGGGCTGATCAGCACGAACAGTCCTTGGATGTTCCTGTTGATTTTCCTTCTTCCGGCAGCGTCCCTCGTTGTACTAAAACTAATTCACAAAAGAATCTTTCAGCGATATTGGATCTGCCCTGCCTGCGGCCAGCCCTTGCCCATGGGCGGGAAAGGTCATAGTTGTGAGATGGAGTATGTATCCCAATGTCCTCACTGCGCCCATGTGCTGGAACAACCGCCGGAGTTAGAGGTCGTTCAGAGGGAATATGCTACTCAAAAGCCTCTGGAACCGCCCCATGACCTGCCTGTGCAGGGCAGTAAGCTGCCTTGCATTATTTGTGGTAGCTTTACGATTGCTTTTTCTCTGATTCTGCTGCCGCTGATTTTTGTTTCGGACGGGAATGAGCCTCTGGACATGGTGGGCGTGTGGACTGGTGTGGGGATGCTTCTGTACCTGCTTGGATTCGGTTTGGCGCTGCTGCTGTGCCGCCACGCTGAACGGGAAGAAACCCAGCAGCCGGTGGTAATCGTGCGAGAGCGGATGGTAGTCACGGTTCTTGGCGTAATTGTCTGGGTGCTTGGATTTGTTCTGACCATCATGGGTGTCATCGTGGCTGGGACGCCACCCTTTGCACCAGATGTCACCGCCTTTGTAGCCATTCCCGGTGTGTTACTCTTCCTGCTGGGCATATGGATGCTTTTGGCTGGACGCAACCGGTCTTTGTTTGTGTTCCAGGATAACTCTATTTTGTATATTAGTAGTTGGGGCAGGAAACGAAAATTTGCACCGGGACAGGTTGCTTCGGTACGGCTGACGGCCAACCGCTCCATCCATTTACTGAACAGTGAGGGAAAAAAATTAGCCTCTATCGAAACCAATATGTTGGGAATTCCACGGTTTGCAGAGTGGCTCGAAAGTACCAATCTTGCTGCGACATTGACTCCTACGATGGAAAAACAAACCAGACAAGAGGAACAGCAAGAGAACACCGTCCAATGGCGGGAGGAGTACCACACCCACTGGCATGACCATATCAAAAGTATCCGGATTGGATTGTGGGTTGTTATTGTATTGTTTGCCGTTGGCGTTCTTATTCCTATTCCACTATATCTTTTCGCTGACGCAAAGTTTACTACTGTTATGAAAATTGGTGCATTTGCTCCTATTCCATTTCTTTTATTTTGTTTGGTGTTTGCTCCCGTACTCTCCTTTGGAGACAAGCCTCAGAACGCCACCCCAGAGTGGAGAGCCATGCACATCCATGTCCCGCTGATTATTTGTTTGTTAATAGGATATACTTATTTCTGGCAAGTTAGTGACATTTGGGGCGATTTGGTGCTTCGGGAGGAAGATGGCAACTGGGGATGGCTAATTCGGATACTTTCCATCACCATAGTGTTGATTGTGCTGCAAGTTATTCGTTCACCGAAGCGGAATCGGGTAGCCGCAGGGTTGTACATGGGAGTGGTTGGACTGTCCATTGCTTGTGGACTTCATTACTGTGTAAATGCAGCTCTTATTGGACCAGCCCAACATTATCCAGCTATTATTGTGGATAGCCATGCAGAAGATCCAGATGTAGATGATGATGATTACAAATTGACTATTGTGATGGATAACGGGGAAGAAACAGACCTTGTAGTTACTGAAAAAGTATATGAGATGGCTATGAATGGTGAACCACTGGAAATTTGTCATAGAGAAAGTCCTTTTGGTGTGGTTTTTCTGGGTATTCATATGCCGTCAACAGAATAGGGTAGTCCAGAATAATTGAATTTCATAAAAGATAGAATTATTTAAGGATATATGACAAGCGTTCTAAATTAAAAGAACTTCACAGTTCTACTAAGCGGGAAATCTGAAAAGGTTTCCTGCTTTTTTTTGTCCCAAATTAAAGGTAATACCGTAAATAATATCAAAACAAAACAAGAAGGCAAGCGATATAAAAGATGGATTTCTTTTATGCCGCTTGCCTTTTGGGAATTCACCACTTGACTTTGTGGCAAAGAACTGATGTCTCAGGATGAGATCGCCGTCATGGACGGAGCCAAGTGTATTTTGCAGCTTCGAGGCGTGAGACCTTTTCTCAGTAACAAATACGACATTACGAAGCATCCAAAGTACCGGCAGCTCTCCGACTATGACAAGCGGAACGCCTTTGACATCGAGAAGTACCGGCAGCACAAGCTGGTAGTCAAGCCCGATGACACATTCGACCTCTATGATATGGGCGAGGTCGAAGCGGATTAAAGCCCCGTCGCTGCACTGCGCAGTGGGTAAAGCCTGATGGCTCCCAAAGCAGAACAGCGACGGGGCTTCTTTTTTTATGCCCATTTTCAAAAATACACAACCAATCTTTTTCAAATCAAGGAGGAAAATCTATGGCTTTCATCAATCAGGCTGTCACGGTTCTTCAGACGCTCGTTATCGCCCTCGGCGCAGGTCTCGCAGTGTGGGGTGTTGTCAACCTCATGGAAGGCTACGGCAACGACAACCGTGCGACACGTTCGTAAGTGAAAAGCTTACGCACAAAGTCGAAGGGCTTTCAAGCCTGAAACTTTGGAGAACTGATATTCCGATGAGTGAAATGAGGGAGTAACGCCCCGAAGCGCTCACACTGATACTCCGACTGGCATCAGCGTGCAACCGCCAAAGTGTCAGAAGCTCGGTAAAGTCGGCAGAGAGTAGCCGTAAATATGGCTAACTACCATATACGAAAGCTATCCAGCGGTGGATGGTGCTACCTATATGCCGGGTGTCGGTTACCCATGGTCAGAATGTACGAAAGTACTGACGAACTTCCGAATGTACGAGTCTAAACGTTGATACTGTCGAAAGGCAGTAGCCCTTGTACGGGCGTGTCCGTGGATTAGTAAGAATGGTTGTTATGAACATCCATATATCGTTACAGGCGATATGATTATGCATGATTGGACACAGGCTTAGAGGAAGGACCTAAAGATAATCAATGATAGGAATATCGGAACGTGGAAAGCTGGGAACGTATGAAACAAGCCGTTGCAGGTCGTTGGACGGGAAAGCCGGGCAAAACCGGTACAACCGTACTTAATCCCAGTGAGAGTAGGGGCACAGTACCTGTGAAGCGATGCTAAACATCGTGGAGGGATAGCCCCAAGTCAAATTCAACAGAAAAAAATGAATATACGATAAACGCAGCTTCGAGTATGACAAAGAAAATCCAAACCGAAGGGAGAGGATGCCTGTGTTGACTTCGAAACAGCAAGAACAGAAATCTAAACAGAGAAAAATTCGCAATTCTGAGTATTATGACATGATAAGTACTTTTGACGAATTGTATGCAGACAGTAAGAAAGACAAGATATTTAATCATCTCATGGAAATCATCGAGAGCGAAGAGAATATCAAGCTGGCATACAGAACGATAAAGACGAATACAGGAAGTGATACCGCAGGTGTGGACAAAAGGACAATTAATGACCTTGCTAAATTAAACGAGGAAGAATATGTCCGTCTCATAAGAAAGCAATTCAGCTGCTATCACCCACGCCCAGTAAAGCGTGTGGAGATACCAAAGCCCAATGGAAAGACCAGACCTCTGGGAATTCCAACTATCGTTGACCGAGTGGTACAGCAATGCATCTTACAGGTCATGGAGCCGATATGCGAGGCAAAATTCAGCGATAATTCTTACGGATTCCGCCCGAATAGATCCGCTGAACATGCCATCGCTCAGTGTATGCGATTGATACAGGTACAGCATATGTATCACGTAGTAGACCTTGATATTAAAGGATTTTTCGATAACATCAATCATACTAAACTGATAAGGCAGATATGGGCATTGGGAATAAGAGATAAGAAACTGTTATGCATCATTAAGGAAATGCTGAAAGCATCTGTTATTCTGCCAAATGGAGATAAAACTTTCCCCATCAAGGGAACTCCACAAGGCGGTATCCTGTCGCCATTGCTTGCAAACATTGTTTTGAACGAGTTGGATTGGTGGATTACTTCCCAATGGGAAGAAATGCCAACGAAAACAGATTTTACAACAAGAAGCAATAAGCAGGGAACAGTTATCAAAAGCCATGCTTACAGGGCTTTGCGCAGAAGCAGACTGAAAGAAGTGCATGCGGTGCGATATGCCGATGATTTCAAAATCTTCTGCCCTACACACGCAGAAGCCGTCAGAGCGTATAAAGCCACAGAAATGTGGTTAAAAGACCGCCTGGGTCTTGATATAAGCCCAGACAAATCTAAGGTTGTCAATCTAAAAAGACAGTATTCTGATTTTCTCGGATTCAAACTGAAAGTGCGGAAAAAGGGAAAGAAATATATCGTCAGGTCACATATGTGTGACAAGGCATACAAAAAGGCTCATGAAAAGCTGACCAAGGAAGTAAAAACTTTGGCTCATTCGCCAGATGACACAGCTCAGTTTATACAGTTACAGAAATATAATTCTGTAGTCGCAGGACTGCATGAATACTACTGTATAGCAACAGAAACAACAGCGGACTTTGGAAAGCTTGCCTTCAGTATCAATAAACAGCTTAGAAATCGGCTGAAAGGCGATGTGTCCCGTAAGGGTTCTCTGAAAAATGGTTTTATCAAGGACAAGTATGGTAAAAGCAGGCAATTGAGATTTCTGCACGAACGTCCCATTGTTCCAGTGGGAGCCGTTCCGCAGAAAAATGCCCAAAACAAAAGGAAAAACATCAATAAGTACACTGTCAAGGGACGAGAGCTGATTCATAAGAATCTAGCTATTAATACCGACGCAATGTTATGGCTGATGCGTAATCCTGTCAAGGGCAGGTCAATCGAATATGCAGACAACAGAATATCACTATTTGCGGCTCAATATGGAAAATGTGCAGTTACAGGACTTCCTATGGAAGTATACGACATTCACTGTCATCATAAAATGCCATTAGGCAAAGGTGGTACAGATGCATACGAAAATCTGATTTTAGTCTCAAAAGCCATCCATGTGATTATCCATGCATCGTCTGAAATCACTATCAGAGAATATCTGAACCCACTGCAATTAGATGATTCTAAACTTGCAAAGCTTAACAAACTTCGAACTATGGCAGAAATGCCTGTAATCATTCTTTGATAAATATGCTGTTACGAAGTGTGTAAATCGTATATGAAAAACCTTGGCTGTTGAATTCGATGGAACGCCGTGTGCGGTGAAAGCTGCATGCACGGTGTGGAGCGGGGGAAAATCTGGAGATTATATCAAAAGATTACCTATCGCTATCCGGCGCTAAGTCTCAGGGCATCAAGCAGCTCATGGCTGGCGGCGGCGTGGTGCTGATCGGCACGACCCTCATCCCTCTGCTCTCCGGTCTGTTCGGTTAATCCGGCAGCCGCGCAGAAGTAACCATCGGGGCGGGTACTGGAAAAGGCACTCGCCCCTCACAATTCACTAACGATTTAAGGAGGAAATTCAAGTATGGCATTTATCAATCAGGCAGTTACGGTTCTCCAGACGCTTGTTATCGCCCTCGGCGCGGGTCTTGCAGTGTGGGGTGTTGTCAACCTCATGGAAGGCTACGGCAACGACAACCCCGGCGCTAAGTCTCAGGGCATCAAGCAGCTCATGGCTGGCGGCGGTGTGGTGCTGATCGGCACGACCCTCATCCCCCTGCTCTCCGGTTTGTTCGGCTAATCCACGGCAAGCCCAGCTTAACCGAAGGGTGGTGAAATATTGGGCAGCATTTTAGAAAAGATCGAACAAGCTCTCAAGGATATGCTGATCGGATGGATCGAGAGCAACCTGACCAATATGTTCACCGATGTCAACGAGAAGGTAGGAACGATTGCCGCCGAAGTCGGGCAAACACCGTCCGGCTGGAACGGCGGCGTGTACCAGATGATCCGGGGACTATCCGAAAACGTGATAGTCCCCATCGCTGGTATCATCATCACCTTTGTTTTGTGCTACGAGCTGATTTCCATGATCACCGAGAAAAACAACCTTCACGACATGGACACATGGATGTTCTTCAAGTGGTTTTTCAAGGCGGCTGTGGCGATCTATCTCGTAACACACACGTTTGACATCGTGATGGCAGTATTCGACATCGGGCAGAACGTAGTTTCCGGTGCAGCAGGAGTAATCCACGGCAACACGAGCATTGACATTGACGCGACGATTGCGCAGATGCGTACCGGCATGGAGAACATGGGCGTCGGAGAACTGCTCGGACTGTCGATAGAAACGCTTCTGATCAGCTTGTGCCTCAAAATCATGGCGATCCTCATTACAGTCATTCTCTACGGGCGCATGATTGAGATTTACTGCACCGTGAGCATTGCGCCTATTCCCATCGCAACCATGAGCAACCGCGAATGGGGCAGCATCGGCACGAACTATCTGAAAGGCTTGTTCGCTCTGGCATTTCAGGGCTTTCTCATCATGGTCTGCGTCGGCATCTATGCGGTGCTGATCAACGGCATGATTATTGCAGACAACATTCATTCGGCTCTGTTCTCTGTGGCAGCGTACACGGTTATTCTGTGCTTCTCGCTGTTCAAGACCGGAAGCCTTGCAAAATCCATCTTCCATGCGCACTAAGGAGGTCGGCAGCATGAAGAAGTACAGCATCATCTACGCCGATCCCCCTTGGGCGTATCGGACTTACTCCAAGAAGGGACAGGGACGGTCGGCGGAAAGCCACTACCCGACAATGTGCATTGAAGACATCAAGGCACTTCCGGTCGGTGAGCTTGCCGCTAAGGACTGCACTCTGTTTCTCTGGATCACGTTCCCGTGCCTCTGTGAAGCACTCGAAGTGCTGACGGCATGGGGCTTTTCCTATAAGACTGTGGCTTTTGTATGGGTGAAGCAAAACCGCAGGAACGACGATCTCTTCACCGGCATGGGGTATTGGACAAGGGCAAACGCCGAAATCTGCATCCTTGCCACGAAGGGACACCCGAAGCGAGTTGACGCCGGTGTGCGTCAGGTCATCCTCAGCCACATCGAAGAGCATTCCAAAAAGCCGGATGAGGCGCGGGAGCGCATTGTTCGGCTCATGGGAGACCTTCCCCGCGTAGAGCTTTTTGCCCGTCAGTCTCCCGAAGGCTGGGACGTTTGGGGCAACGAGGTCGAATGCACGGCACATCTTCCAATGGAGGAAACACCATGCTGCGGCTAAGACCCATCTCTCTTCGAGACGCCAACGAGTATGTCCGGCAGCATCACCGGCATCACAAGCCGGTTGCCGGTCACAAGTTTTCCATCGGCTGTGAAGCAGACGGTGAGCTGGTCGGCGTAATCATCGCCGGGCGTCCTGTCAGCCGGTATCTGGATGACGGCTTCACATTGGAGGTCACAAGGCTATGCACCAACGGGGCAAAGAACGCTTGCAGCTTTCTCTACGGCGCGGCGGCAAGAGCTGCTGCGGCTATGGGCTATAAGCGCATCATCACCTACACACTGGAAAGTGAAAACGGTGCAAGCCTTCGGGCTTCCGGCTGGATCTGTCAAGGCAAAGCGGGTGGGCTTCGCTGGACGGGCAAGCGTCAGCCGAAGGAGGATCAATATCCCGCACAAATGAAGCTACGCTATGAAAAGCAGCTTAGAAAGGAGGAAACAGTCAATGGCATTTGTTCCGGTCCCGAAGGATCTTAACCGCGTCAAAACGAAGGTCATGTTCAACCTGACCAAGCGGCAGCTCATTTGTTTTTCCATCGCTGCGGCGGTCGGCGTCCCGATCTTCTTTCTGGCGAAGGCGCATCTCGACTTGTCTACGGCGGCAATGCTGATGGTGGTTATCATGCTCCCGTTTATCTTCTTCGCGCTTTACGAGAAGGACGGTCAGCCCGCCGAAAAGTATCTGTACCACATCGTACAGTCCATGTTCATCCGGGACAAGGTGCGTCCCTATCGCACAAACAATCTCTACGCTGAAATTCAGCAGAAAATCAAAGAACAGGAGGAATTGCAGCTTGAACAACAGCACAGCAAAGGCAAAGCCTAAGATGACCGTCAAGAACGGCGTCGTTTACGGCGATGCCCTTTCCGCTCAGGAAAAGAAGCGGATCGTCATGCAGAAGAAAAAGGACAGGAAGGCAAAGAAAGTCCGCAAGTCCGCCCAGCAGACCATTCCCTATGTGGAGATGAGCCGCGACGGTATCTGCAAGGTAAACAGCCGCCTCTACACGAAGTCCATCGCCTTTGAGGACATCAACTACCAGCTTGCGCAGAACGAGGACAAAACTGCCATCTTTGAAAACTGGTGCGACTTTCTGAACTACTTTGACAGTTCGATTTTCGTTCAGCTCTCCTTCATCAATCAGAAGGCAAGCCTCAATGAGTTCCGCAAGCGCATCAACATTCCGGCACAGGAGGACGCCTTCAACGACATCCGCTCCGAGTATTCCGGAATGCTGCAAAGCCAGCTCACCAAGGGCAACAACGGACTGGTCAAGAAGAAGTACATCACCTTCGGCATTGAGGCGGACTCCCTCCGCACGGCAAAGCCGAAGCTCGAACGCATTGAAACCGACATTCTCAACAACTTCAAAACCCTCAGCGTGAGGACAGAGCCGCTGTCCGGCTACGAGCGGCTGAAAGTGCTTCATGATGTGTTCAACATGGACACCAATGAGCCGTTCCGCTTTTCCTTTGACATGGTTGCCCGGACGGGACTCAGTACGAAGGACTTCATCGCGCCCACTTCCTTTGACTTCCGTGAAGGCAAGTGCTTCAAGATGGGCAGAACCATCGGCGCAGTGAGCTTCCTGCAAATCCTCGCGCCGGAACTCAATGACCGTATGCTTGCCGACTTCCTTGAGATGGACAGCAACATCACGGTCAATTTTCATATCCGGACGATTGACCAGGCGAAGGCAATCAAGAGCATCAAGATGAAGATCACCGACCTCGACAAGATGAAGATCGAGGAACAGAAAAAAGCCGTCCGCTCCGGCTATGATATGGACATTAGTGCGACTCGTTCCTGAACAAAGCCTTCGTGGTTGAAGGACAAAATCAGGCACTAACAAAAGAACGAAAATTTCAGATGTTAGGAGAACTAACAATCCAAGAGGTGGAATGATGGGGTAACGCCCTGAAACGCCCCCTTAATACTCCGACTGGCGGGTGTAAGTGAAAACTGACCTGTCAGAAGCTCGGTGAAGTCGGCTGAGAGTAGCCGTATGGATTGCTGGATAATTACCAGCCCCACGAAAGCTGTCCAGAGGTGGACGGTGCTACCTATAGGCCGGAGGTCTACAAAATACCCAAGGTCAGAATGTTTGAAATATGACTGACGAAAACCGCGAATGTAAGGGTCTATACCATGACGGCATAGAAATGTGCTGGTAGCGTTCATCGCTAATCAGTGTGGTGGAGTAAAAATTGATGTTATGAAACACCATAGCACGTTACAGGCGTGTTCAAGCTGACAGGCTTAAAGCGGAGACCTAAAGGTATATGTAAAGATAGGATTGTTGGAACGAGGAAAGGCAGTAGGCTTCTACCATTAGGAAGTAAGCAGACGAATCATATAAGCTGCTGTACTACTGCTGAAAAGCAGAGGTCGAACTGATGATGTTTTCTGCGAAAAAGAGGAAAACGGAAGAATGGCCTCAAGTCAGTCAAACAGGCAACTTAGCACTTAGTCGCAATTAGGATTGCGAGTATGACAAAAAGAAGTCACTCGCCGTAAAGGAGAGTGATGCCTGATGCCAAATGAGAAGAAACCAAAAACCAAATGCGTGGAGTATCTCCGCCATGCTGAATACTACGATATGCAAAGTACCTTTGATGAACTGTATGCCAGAAGTCAGGCAGGAGAAATTTTCGAGAACCTGATGGATGTGATACTTTCAAGAGAAAATATCCTGCTGGCCTATCGGAACATCAAATCCAATACCGGGAGTATTACGCCGGGAACAGACAAGCTGAAGATTTCTGATATTGGTAAACTTACCGCTGATGAAGTCACAGCAAGGGTACGCAAAATCGTCAAGGGAGCTAAAAACGGCTACACCCCAAGAAGCGTAAGACGCAAAGACATCCCAAAACCAAACGGGAATACCAGGCCACTGGGAATCCCTTGTATCTGGGATAGATTGGTACAGCAATGTATCAAGCAGGTCATGGAACCTATCTGCGAAGCCAGGTTCAGCAACAATAGCTATGGATTCCGTCCAAATCGGTCGGTTGAAAATGCGATAGCGGCAACCTACAGACTTATGCAAAAGTCAGGACTTCACTATGTAGTAGAGTTTGACATAAAAGGTTTCTTTGACAATGTAGACCATTCAAAACTGATAAAACAGTTATGGTCACTGAATATCCGGGATAAAGAACTGCTCTATGTAATCCGTAGGATTCTCAAAGCTCCAATCCTCATGCCGGACGGCAACACAGAACGCCCAACAAAGGGAACGCCGCAAGGCGGAATTATTTCCCCACTATTGGCAAATGTGGTGCTGAATGAACTTGACCATTGGATAGAAAGCCAATGGCAGTGCAACCCGGTAACGGAAAACTACGCTTACAGAGAAAATGCGGCAGGCTGTCCGATACAAAGCCATGCGTACCGGGCAATGCGGAATACACGGCTGAAAGAAATGTATATCGTGAGATATGCAGACGATTTTCGGATTCTCTGTAGAACAAGGGAACAGGCAGACCGGACGCTGATTGCGGTCACGCAATGGCTGAAAGAACGCCTGCGCCTTGATGTTTCACCGGAGAAAACGAGAGTTGTTGACGTCAGACGGAGCTATTCTGAATTTCTCGGATTCAAAATCCGACTACGCAAAAAGGGGAAAAAGTACGTCGTTCAATCGCACATGTGCGATAAAGCATACAAAAAGGTTAAAGCCAGCCTGACTAAACAAGTCGGAAATATCAAATTTCCCAGAAAAGGACGTGGAGAAGCCGGGGAAGTACGGCTGTTCAACTCCATGGTTATGGGAATCCAGAATTACTACCAGTTAGCCACTGACATCAGCATAGACTGCGGTGATATTGGCAGAGCTGTTAATACAGTTCTCAAAAACAGGCTGAAATCTGGAAAGACACACCGGCTGAAAAAGGAAGGCCGTGACCTGACAAAAATGGAAATCCAAAGATATGGGAAATCGGAGCAACTAAGATATATAGCACAATCCAAAGAACCGATTTATCCAATAAGCTATGTTCAATGTAAAAATCCAATGAGTCAGCGGCGAAAAGTGTGCGCTTACACAGCGGCAGGAAGAAGTGAAATCCATGACGATTTGCGGATAAACACTTTCTTACTGCTACAGCTAATGAGAGCGCCTACATACAGCCGCAGTACAGAGTATGCGGATAACCGTATCTCACTGTTCTCCGCTCAATGGGGAAAATGTGTGGTAACGGGAAAGAAATTTCAGTGTATATCAGAAATTCACTGCCATCACAAGAAGCCAAAAGGAATTGGAGGCAGAGATAAGTATGAAAATCTGGTATTGGTGCTTGCACCAGTACATGAACTGATACACGCAATTGATGAGGACACTATTCGTTCTTATCTCACCGCTCTTAAATTGGATACTTCACAGCTCACAAAGCTGAACAAACTGCGAACATTGGCAAAAAGGAAACCCATTGATTTGGAGAAGCCAAATCTTACGAATAATTCTCATAATGGTATGACTAAGGAGACTAAGAAATCTGTTTGATTGATGGAACGCCGGATGCGGTGAAAGTCGCATGTCCGGTGTGAAGCGGGGGAAAAGCTGGAGATAACTTCAAAGGCTTACCTATCGCTATTCCCGTCCGATCTCGCCACCTTCGGCGGTGAGGCAAAGCGTCTGTTGCAGGATCTCCAGACCCGCAATGAGAGACTGTTCCTTGTGACCATCCTCATCATGAATACGGCAACCAACCGCCAGAAGCTCGAAAACGCGGTGTTCCAGACCGCCGCCATCGCCCAGAAGTACAACTGTGCGCTCAAGCGTCTCGACTTCCAGCAGGAGGAAGGGCTGATGTCCTCTCTGCCTATCGGAATCAATCAGGTGGAAATTGAGCGCGGATTGACCACCTCCAGCACAGCGGTTTTCGTGCCGTTCACCACACAGGAGCTTTTTCAGGGCGGCGAAGCTCTCTACTACGGGCTGAATGCGCTGTCCAACAACATGATCATGGTGGACCGCAAGCAGCTCAAGAACCCCAACGGGCTGATCTTGGGTACGCCCGGTTCCGGCAAATCCTTCTCCGCCAAGCGTGAAATGACGAACGCCTTCCTCATCACAGAGGATGACATCATCGTCTGCGACCCCGAAGCCGAGTATTTTCCCCTCGTGCAGAAGCTCGGCGGTCAGGTCATCCGCATCTCGCCGGTCAGCACGGATTACATCAATCCGCTGGACATCAACACGAACTACTCCGAAGAGGAAAACCCGCTTACGCTGAAATCCGACTTTATCCTCTCCATGTGTGAGCTGATTGTCGGCGGCAAGGACGGCTTGCAGCCGGTTGAGAAGACCATCATTGACCGCAGCGTCCGCATGGTCTATCAGGAGTTTCTTGCAGACCCCAAGCCGGAGAAAATGCCAATCCTCGAAGACCTCTACAACATTCTGAGGAATCAGAAGGAGCCGGAGGCACAGCGCATCGCAACTGCCCTTGAAATCTATGTTCACGGCTCTCTGAACGTCTTCAATCACAGAACGAACGTGGATGTCAACAACCGCTTCGTCTGCTATGACATCCGCGAACTCGGCAAGCAGCTCAAAAAGCTCGGTATGCTGATTGTGCAGGATCAGGTGTGGAACAGAGTTACCATCAACCGCGCCCAGCACAAGGCAACGCGCTACTACATGGACGAGTTCCATCTGCTCTTGAAGGAGGAACAGACCGCCGCGTACAGCGTGGAAATCTGGAAGCGTTTCAGAAAATGGGGCGGCATCCCGACCGGCATCACTCAGAACGTCAAGGATCTGCTTGCGTCCCGCGAGGTAGAGAACATTTTTGAAAACTCGGATTTTGTCTACCTTCTGAATCAGGCGTCCGGAGACCGGCAGATTCTCTCGAAGGCGCTGAACATCTCGCCCAGCCAGCAGAACTACATCACCAATTCCAACGCCGGTGAGGGGCTGATCTTCTATGGCTCTACCATCGTTCCCTTCAAGGATGATTTTCCGAAGGACACCCAGCTTTACCGCATCATGACCACCAAACCCGAAGAAACCGTACAGAACTAAGGAGGATTTTTGAACATGAACAACAAGATGATTACCATTCCCTATGCGGACGCTATCGAATACGGAGAGAACACCTCCGCGCTGTTTAAGGCTCTGTGGGAGCTGACCGATCTGATCCGACTGGAAAGCGATCTCAAGAAGCATCATCGCGCCTACCTCCATGTGAGGGAGGACATCGACGAAAAGGTCAAGGAGGCGCGTCAGATTATGACCAAGGTATCTGTGGATATGATCGGTTTCTACTTCAAGGTTGATGTTCCCGAAAGCAGCAACAGCGACGAGACTACCCCTTTCGCTGACGCGGCGGATGATGAAGCCGTGTCTATCCCCAAGGATGAGTATGAGCTGATGATCGACGATCTGCTCACGATGTCCGAAATCATTCAGTGCGTCGCAGATATGCGCACGCAGGATATGAGGGCAATCCGTGAGTTCGGCAAGTTCGTCCCCGCCTTTGCCGCCTTTGAAAAGAACCGCCTGAGCCTCTATCGTGAGGCGGCGAAGGAAGCCGAGGAAATCTTCGACCGTTGGGCAGACGAGATTGACGATCTCGACGAGGACTTCATGGAAGATGAGGACTACGAACCGGACGAGTATTACTCCGACTGATATGCGCTCAAATCCGAAGAAAGGAGCTGGTTTTTATAGAGCTTGACATCATTCATACCGGCGATTGCCTTAAAATCCTGAAAACTCTGCCCGATGACACCGTTCATTGCTGTGTGACGTCCCCTCCGTATTACGCGCTCCGTGATTACGGCATGGAGGCTCAGATCGGCAGAGAGACAACGCCGAAGGAATATATCTCGCGCCTGACGGAAGTGTTTACCGAAGTCAGGCGCGTTTTGCGTCCGGATGGAACGCTCTGGCTGAACATCTCGGACACCTACGCCGGGAAAGGCAATCAGGGTGATTTCAATGACCCGAAGAACCCCAACGGCAGAAACGGTCAGGCTGTGGCTCTCAACAACAAGGTTGAGGGCTGCAAGCCAAAGGACATGATCGGCATTCCGTGGATGCTGGCTTTTGCCCTCCGCGATACCGGCTGGTATCTGCGCAACGACATCATCTGGATGAAGGACAACCCCATGCCGGAGAGCGCCAAAGACCGCTGCGCCCGCTGCTATGAGCATATTTTCCTGTTCTCAAAGTCCAAGAAGTATTTCTTCGACTACAAGGCAATCTCCGAACCGATTGCCCCTGCAACGGCGGAACGCCTCAAGCGCGGCATGAAAGGCGGCAACAAATACGGCAAGCCCGTTCCCGGTCAGCCTCAGCCGCAGTCCATCAACCGCCCGCGTGAGCATGGCGCGATCAAGGACGCAGACATCAATCCGCTCCGCAACAAGCGCGATGTCTGGAAGATCAACACGGTTCCCTTCAAGGGCGGTCACTATGCCGCCTACCCTCCAAAGCTGGTTGAAACCTGTCTTCTCGCCGGTTGTCCAGAAGGCGGCATTGTGCTTGACCCCTTTATGGGAAGCGGCACAACCGGCATGGTTGCCGCGCAGATGGGGCGTCATTTTGTCGGCATCGAGTTGAATCCGGCGTACACCGAGCTTGCCTACAAGCGGATCGGAGGTGAAATCTGATGTCCAAGGAACCGGAGCTTAAAGCCCGCGACAAGGTAGTCGTGCGGATGACGCGGGAAGGCGCGGTTGAAGAAAACCTGACGGCTGGCACCGAGCAGCGTGTGTCAAAACGTCCGGAAGATGTGGAGCTGGTGAAGCCCGGTGAGACAGTCGAGCCTTTCGAAGCTCTTTCCCCAGAGGAACAGAAAAAGGTGCAGATGCGCCGTCAGCAGCGTCAGTTTCAGGCGGAACACGCCGAGGATAACGACACACAGCCGCCCTCGGAAACGTCCGTTACAGAAGAGAAAAGGGCAGAAAATCCACCCCAGAATGTACCCGAACCGCTGCCCTTATCGGAAACGCCGTTCAAGCCTCCAACCTTAGAGCAGCACGGTGTTTCTTCTCATACCGGCACGGTGATTGCCGAAACGGTTGTCACGCACAAGCTGCGCAAGACCTCGGCAGTGGAGGCAGTGGACGCGGATGCTGTTCTCTCCCAAGCGGCGGAGACTGCCTCCGCAAAGCCGATCATCGACGATGCCGTCCCGCCCACAAAGCGGATGCAGAAGCTCGAAAGAAAGTCAGAAAAGGCGCATGAGCGTCTGGACGCTGCCCGCGAGAAGCTGCCCACGCACAAGGTTCTCAAGAAGGAGCGCGTTTTTGATGAAGAGACCGGCAAGGGCAAAACCCGCCTTCATTTTGAGGATGAGCTGAAAAAGCCAAAGGGCAAAGGCAAGCTGCAATTTGAAGCAGATAAAACCGTCCGCAAGGTCGGTGACACCCTCGCTTCCGGCATTCACGGCAAAATCCATGAGGTCGAACAGGAAAACACGGCGGTTGAGGCGGCGCATAAAACAGAGATTGTCGCCGAGACCGCCGCAAGGCATTTCAGTCATCACAGAGAAAAAAGCGTCAACAAGCCCTATGAGAAGGTCTCCAAGCTGGAACATAAGGCGGATGCTGCTGATGCAAAGCTCCAATATGAGAGAAATCAGCAGGAGCATCCTGAGATGAAGAAGCAGAACATGAACAAGCACTACCAGAAGCAGAGCATCAAGAAGGAATATGCCGCCGCTCGAAATGCCGGGTCTCAGACCGCCGGGACTGCCACAAAGAATACCGGCAAGAAGCTCGGTGAAAAGGTGTCCGACAAGATCAAGGAGTTTTTTGAGAAAAACAAGAAGGTCTTCATCTGGATCGGCGTCGGAATTGCCCTTCTCGTGTTGCTCGGTGCCGGAATCAGCTCGTGTTCGATGCTTACTTCTACCGGCTCGACGGTAATCGCTTCCTCTTATCTTAGTGAGGATGACGCGATGCTTGGCGCGGAGGCGCAGTATTGCCGGATGGAGCAAGAGCTGCAAAGCTATCTGGATAACTATGAAGGCACTCATGACTATGACGAATATCACTTCGATCTGGATGATATTGAGCATGACCCCTATGTGCTGATCTCTATTCTCTCGGCTCTCCATGAGGGCGAGTTCACGCTGGATGAGGTGCAGGGTACGCTCCAAATGCTGTTTGAAAAGCAGTATATCCTCACAGAAGAGGTCATCGTCGAAACCAGATACCGCACGGAGACCGACACATGGACGGATGCAGACGGCAATACGCACACGGAAACCTACCGCGTCCCGTATGACTACTACATCTGCAACGTAAAGCTCGAAAACTTCAATCTCTCCCATGTCCCGGTCTACATCATGTCTCAGGAACAGCTTTCCATGTACGCAACGTATATGTCGGTGCTGGGCAACCGCGAGGATCTGTTCGGTGACTCTCCCTATGTGGACAAGTACATCACCAATCCTCCCGCCGACTACGATGTCAACCCGGAATACCTGAACGACGAGAAGTTTGCAACGCTGATTACCGAGGCGGAAAAGTATCTCGGTTATCCGTATGTGTGGGGAGGCTCCAATCCCGACACGTCTTTTGACTGCTCCGGCTTTGTCAGCTACGTTCTCACGAACAGCGGTCTTGTGAATACCGGTCGGCTGGGCGCACAAGGGCTTTACAACGTCTGTACGCCGGTCTCAAAGGCGAATGCACAGCCCGGTGATCTCATCTTTTTCGTTGGGACGTATGACACCCCCGGCGTGTCTCACGTCGGCATTTACGTCGGTGATGGGGTCATGATCCACTGCGGCGACCCCATTCAGTACACATCCATCAATTCTTCCTACTGGCAGTCTCATTTCTATGCCTTCGGAAGACCCGCCTATTAAAAGAAAGGAGTTTTGCATGAATCCCAAGTATCAGAAAGTCCTCTCCGACATCGAGAAGGCTGAAAAGAAGAAGTCCGAAATCGAAGGTCAGCTCAAGGAGCTGTACGACAAGAAGACAGAGCTGGAAAACCTTGAAATCATCAATACCGTGCGCTCTATGGTGATGGACAAGGATCAGATCATGGCGTTCCTGTCTTCCATGAAGGGCGGCACCAAGCCCGCTGAAAATACGGAGGTAATCGACAATGCGTAAGAAGTTTCGTTTTCTGACCGTCCTTGCGGTCTGCGTCATGGTTCTGTCCTGCTTCTCGGTGACGGCATTTGCCTATGCCGATGACACCGATCAGAACCTTCCGGTCACAGAGGCAACCCAGCCGGAACAGCAGCCCGCAGTCACACCCGCGCCGGAAAAGCCGAAGGGTGAGCCGATTGACGATGAGGGCAACGCCTACACCCGCGACTTGCTCTATGACAAGGCAACCAACAAGCAGTTCATCACTGTCCAGACGAAAAGCGGCAATACCTTCTTCATTGTCATCGACTACGATGCGCCGATCAACGAAGATGAGGAACAGTATCAGACATACTTCCTCAACATGGTCGATGAGAGTGACCTGCTTGCGCTGCTGGATGAAGACACTGCGGCTGCTCTGACCACCTGTAACTGCAAGGAAAAATGCGCTGCCGGTCAAGTCAATACCGACTGCCCGGTCTGCAAGACCAACATGAGCGAATGCACCGGCACAGCCCCCGTTACACCTGAGCCGGATAAGGATGCGGAAACCGATACCCCCGCCCCTAAGCCCGAAAAGAAATCCAACGTTGGCATGATCCTCGTCATCTTTGCCCTTGCCGGTGCTGCGGGTGCAGCTTATTACTACATCAAGTTCGTCAAGGGCAGAAAGCCCAAGGATGAAGATATGGACTTCTTTGATGATGAAGGCTACGAGGAAGAGCCGTACATCAACGAGGATGATGAGCCGCAGATTGCGGAGGATGCTGAAACGGATGGTGATGAAGATTGATCTTAGTCATTGCTGAAAAGCCCAGCGTTGCCCAGTCCATCGCAAAGGTGCTGGGCGCAACGTCCCGAAAGGACGGCTACATGGAGGGCGGCAATTACATCGTTTCGTGGTGCTTCGGTCATCTGGTGGAGCTGGCAGACGCCAGCTCCTACGATGAGCGGTATGCCAAGTGGCGGTATGACGATCTGCCCATTGTTCCGGAAAGCTGGATGTTTGAAGTCACGAAGGACAAAGCACAGCAGTTCAAGGTGCTGTCCGCTCTCATGAAGGACAAGCGCGTCACCGAGCTGGTCTGCGCAACCGATGCAGGACGCGAGGGTGAGCTGATCTTCCGGCTGGTCTACGACAAAGCCGGATGCACCAAGCCCTTCAAGCGTCTGTGGATCAGCTCATTGGAGGACTCCGCCATCCGCGAAGGCTTCAATCATCTCCGGGAGGGTAAGGAATATGACCGCCTCTATGAAGCGGCACTCAGCCGCTCGAAGGCGGACTGGATTGTCGGCATCAACGGCACCCGCCTGTTTACCACGCTCTATCACAAAAAGCTGGTGGTCGGGCGCGTCCAGACGCCGACCCTTGCAATGCTGGTGGAGCGTGACGGGAAAATCTCCACGTTCCAGAAGGAGAAGTATTTCAACGTCCACGTCGGCAAGGGCGATCTGACCGCCGATCTGGAAAAGGTCAAAACCGAAGAGGAAGCAAAAAGAATTGCGGCGGCTTGCGAGAAAAAGCAAGCCGTCGTTTCTTCTCTCAAGCGGGAGACGAAAACCGTCAATCCTCCGAAGCTCTATGATCTGACCACCTTGCAGCGCGAGGCAAACCGATACTACGGCTTCACCGCCCAGCAGACGCTCGATCTCGTACAAACACTCTACGAAAAGAAGCTCCTGACCTATCCGCGCACGGACAGCCAGTTTATTACGGATGATATGGAGGACACTGCCCGTCAGGTGATCGCCATTGTATGCCGCCAGCTTCCGCTTTTCTCCGGCGTTTCGATTACGCCGGATATTGTCCGCGTAACCGACAACAGCAAGGTCACGGATCACCACGCCATTCTCCCGACCGTCCAGCTTGAAAAGCAGGATGTTTCCGCGCTGCCTCAGTCGGAACAGAAAATCCTCAATCTTGTCGGGATGCGCCTTCTGTGCGCGACCGGCGAGAAGCATACCTACGCAGAAACGCAGATCACGCTCTCCTGCGAGGGCTATGCGTTCAAAGCCAAGGGGAAGGCCGTCGTTCAAAACGGATGGAAAGCCATCGAAGAGCTGTTCAAGTCCTCCCTCAAGGCGAAGGAAAAGGACGATCCCATGAAGTCCCTGCCCGAAGTCCATGAGGGCAATGTTCTGGATGGTGTGTCCGCCAGCGTCACCGAACACTTTACGACACCCCCGAAGCAGTACACGGAAGACACGCTCCTGTCTGCGATGGAGACTGCCGGAAGCGATCAGTTCGACGATGACACCGAGAAGAAAGGTCTCGGAACACCCGCGACCCGCGCCGGTATCATTGAAAAGCTGGTGAAATCCGGCTTTGCAGAGCGTAAAGGCAAATCCCTCATTCCCACGAAGGACGGCTTCAACCTTGTCTGCGTCCTGCCGGAACAGATCACATCTCCCAAAATGACGGCGGAATGGGAAAATACGCTCATGGAGATTGAACGCGGCAAGGCAGATGCGGACGCTTTCCTCAGCGGCATTGTCCAGATGACCGGGGATCTCGTGAAAGCCTACCCGTTTCTCTCCGATGCCGAAGCCCAGCGTTTCGGCACGGGCAAGGAGGAAATCGGCAAATGTCCTCGTTGTGGATCTCCGGTCTATGTCGGCAAGGGCAACTTCTACTGCTCGAACAAGGACTGCTCCTTCTGTCTGTGGGAAGACAACAAGTTCTTTTCCAGCAAGAAAAAGAAGCTGACCAAGAAGATTGCAAAGGAGCTGCTGGACAAGGGCTGGTGCCGCGTGACCGGGCTTTACACGCCGAAGAAGCCTCAGCTCTATGACGCGGTGATTCGTCTGGATGACAGCGGCGGCAAATACGTCAGCTTCAAGATGGAATTTGATCGATGATCCGCCCGAAGTATGTTGCCTCTTGCAGCGGAGGCAAAGACAGCGTAGCGACGCTCCTGCTGGCGGCACAGCACAATGAGCCGCTGGACGAGGCGGTTTTCAGCGAGGTCATGTTTGATCAGAACACAAGCGGTGAAGTCCCGGAACATCGGGACTTCATCTATGACCGGCTCAAGCCCTTCTGTGAAAAGGAGCTGGGCATCAAGTTCACCATTCTCCATGCAGACAAGACCTACGATGATGTGTTCCATCACGTCATCACCCGCGGACCGCACAAGGGTGAGGTTCGCGGCTTTGCATGGGCTGGTATGTGCGCGGTCAATCGAGACTGCAAAATCCCGCCCGTCCGCAAGTACAATGCCGCACTCTCGCCGGACACCGTGAGCTATGTCGGCATCGCGGCGGATGAGCCAAAACGCATTGCTCGGCTGGATGGAATAACGAAGGTCAGTCTGCTTGCCAAATACGGCATGACCGAGGCGGACGCCTACAAGCTCTGTCAGGAACACGGGCTGCTTTCCCCGATCTACGCTCACTGCCGGAGAAACGGCTGCTGGTTCTGTCCCAATGCAAGCGATGAAGAGCTGCTGCACATGATTACAAAACACCCGGAACTGTTTGACAGGCTGATTGAATGGGAGAAGGAGGATAACATCTTTCATCGTCGGCTGACTCGCAGAGAAACCCCGTCTGAGGTAAAGGCTCGTTTATTGAGCAAATCTCAGACGGGGGGTTCTTCTCCCCGAAACAAATCCGAAATGGAGGTTTGAAATGGCTGAAAACAAAAATGCACAGCAAGTCCGCGAAATTACGGACAAGCTGGAACAGGGCATCAAGGAGCTGTTTGAATCCGAGCGGTTCAAGGAATATCTCTGCACGATGTCCAAGTTCTACAACTATTCCTTCAACAACACGCTGCTCATTGCGATGCAGAAGCCGGAGGCAACCTATGTTGCCGGTTATACCTCGTGGCAGCGCAACTTTGACCGTCAGGTCATGAAGGGCGAAAAGGGCATCAAGATTCTTGCACCCGCGCCGTACAAGGCGCAGGAAGAGCGTGAGAAGATTGACCCCGCGACGCAGAAGCCGGTGATCGGCGCAGATGGGAAGGCTGTCACAGAAACAGTTGAGGTTCTGCGTCCTGCCTTCAAGGTGGTGAGTGTCTTTGATGTTTCCCAGACGGACGGCAAGGAGCTTCCGGACATCATCGTTGATGAGCTGAAAGGCACCGTCGAGAACTACGAGGCGTTCTTCGATGCGCTCAAGCAGGAGTCTCCCGTCCCCATTTCCTTTGAGGATATTCCGGGTGGCGCGAAGGGATTCTTCTCTCCGGTTGAAAGCCGCATTGCCATTCAGGAAGGCATGAGTGAAATCCAGACGGTCAAAACCGCCATTCATGAGATCGCTCACGCAAAACTCCACGCCGTTAATCCGGACGAGAAAACCGCCCCCGAAGACAAGAAGGATCGTCACACCAAGGAGGTTGAGGCAGAAAGCGTAGCCTACACTGTCTGTCAGCGGTACGGCATTGAAACCTCGGACTACTCCTTCGGTTATATCGCCGGTTGGTCTTCCGGCAAGGAAACCAAGGAGCTGAAAAGCTCTCTGGACACCATCCGCAAGACGGCGGCTGAAATGATCGAGGGCATTGATGCCAAGCTCAAGGTGCTGCTGGCAGAGAAAGCGCAGTCCGCAGAGAAAGATACCGAAATGCCCGCAGAGCCGATGTCGGAAGTCCCCATTTACCGTGAGACGGCAAATTACGCCTATGAAGCCGGTGAGATGGAAGCATATCGTGCCTCCCTTGCTGCAAACGAGGAATGCCGCAGAGCGATTGAAGCGGCGATCAGCTCCAACTACGGAGACAACCGGCTGGATGCGGATGCTGCCGTGAAAAGCGTCCTTGAGCAGTTCTCTCCGGAGCGCGTCCGGTATGTCCTTGCAAACACCATTCAGCAGAAAGACTTCGACGGGCGTATTCCGCAGCCTCTCAAGGAATGGGCGAAGAGCGTTGAGGTCTGCCCGGAGAATGCCTCTCGCTTCCTTGTGGATAAACCCAATCCCGGACTGACCGCCCTTTTCGTCGATGCGTTCCGTCAGCAGACCGAACCGCAGAAGGAAGTCATGTCTGAAAAAACAGAGGAAAGAGACCCGGAGGTTGTTGCATGGGAGAATGATGAGATTACATCTATTGAGGTAAAAACCGTGGAGGTCAAGTCTCCCTTTGCGCCCTTGCCGGAGGAAGCAGCAAAAGCACCGAAGGCACACCGCCTGACTGCCGAAGAGAAGGAGATCAAAGCTGCCGTCATGGACACGCTCAAGGGGCAGATCGCCTATAACAACGACGGAATGCGGGCGTCCTATCGCACCTCCAACCACTCCTTCAATCTGCTGGCACGGAACGGCGTCAGGATTGAGGGCAACACGGTCACGCAGAACGGTGAGCCGCTGTTCAAAATCCATCGCCGTCATGCGGCGCGGAAAACGCAGGGCTGTTACCGTGAGCTGATGCCGACGCTGGAATACATCAAGCAGGAGCAGAAGCAGGAAAAACCCTCCATCCGCGATCAGCTCAAAGCTGCCGCAAAAACGCAGCCGGAGAAGAAATCCCCGGTCAAATCCAAAACGCACGACATGGAGTTGTGAGAAAGGAGACGCATGAAGAAATACACAGACGTTGACATCATCGCGGAGCTGCAGAAGCTCGTGGACAGTCATGTAGACAGCTACAAGGAAGACTTCGACATCGACAAGCGCATCATCCGCCGCGCCGCCGAAAGCCAGAATCCCGAAGACAAGACGCTGATGTGGTTCTGCCGTCCGCATGGAACGCACTGCCTCAATGAAAATCAGGTCTTTATTCAGGGAACGCGGGATCACAACACCTTCCGTTTTTATGCGGAGCAGACCTACGACGAGTGCGTTGCCCGCGTCATTGTCCCGAAAACCGTCAAGCGCGGCAAGGTGTTCGGGGACGTCTTTGAAATCAACTACCGGGAACAGGCGGCAAATGTGGCGCAGAACTCGATTGCGCCGGATCATGACCGGCTGACCTTTGCAGACGGCTATGTGCTGGACGCACCCTGCCGCAGCAGCTTCGATGCAGCAATGTCTTTGGTCGGTGAGCATGGCGGCGTCAAAACCTACCAGACGCTCCCGAAGGACGCGGATGCTCTGGTGGAAGTGCTGTCCAAGCAGAAAAGCCGCCATGACAGACTGCCAGAGGCAGAGAGGACAGAGGTGCTTTCGCCGCTCCCCATCGCAGAACTCCGCAAATATGAGGCAGTCAAAAAGGCTCATCCGGACGCGCTGGTCTGCTTTGCTCAGAACGGCTATTTTGAGCTGTACGGCAAGGACGCAAAGAAAGCCGCGCCGCTTCTCGGCACAAAACTCCTTGAAAAGAAGGTGCGCGGCAAGCCTTCCGTACCGGTTACTGGTTTCCGTGAAAGCGCATGGGTAGCCGGTTCTCATAAGCTCTGGAAGTCCGGCATGGATGTCTTTCTCAGCAAGGACGGCGAGACCTTCAAGGAACTCAAAGGCGCAGATTACATTCCTGTCGGCGCAACGCTGAATGTGGATGGGATCAAGTGCAGAATCGACGCGGTTGATTTTGCCGCTGATGAAGTCCGGCTGACCAACATCGAGGACAAGAACCGCCCCATCCGCTTTTCTGAGAGCATCCAGTATGTCCGCGCCTATGTGGAGGATGCCGGAACTGCCATCTACGACACCATCCCGAAGAAGCCCGCTGCCCGTGAATCCATCCGTGACAAACTGAAATCCGCACAGAAGGCCCAGCCACCCCACACACCGAAGCCGCAGAAAAACAAAGGAAAGGATATGGAACTCTGATATGAAAAACTTTACCGTGGAAGAAATCAACCTGATGTGCTGCTTCAACACGTCCAGCCGGAAGCGGCTGATCGACGATATGAAGAGCGTCACCCTGAACGACATGGACGGCGAGATCGCAGAGCTGATGTATAAGACCGTCCGGAAGCTCGAAGCCATGACCGACGCGGAGTTTGAGGAACTGTATATCATGCCGGACGGCATGGTGGATGACTGAAAGGAGGATGCCTATGCCCGTATTAGACGGTAATTTTGAAGCCTTCGTCACAAACCTCGGCAAGTACAACGAGGGTATGCTGGTCGGTGAGTGGGTGAAGCTGCCCACAACCGAGGAAGAGATGCAGAAGGTCTTTGAGCGCATTGGGATCGGCAAGCAGGATGATTTCGGTCAGCCCTACGAAGAGTGGTTTATCACCGACTACGAATGCCCGATCTACGGCGTTCAGAAGATGCTTGGCGAGTACGAGAGCCTTGATAAGCTCAACTACCTTGCCGCTTTGATTGACGAGCTTTCCCTGAGCGATCAGGAAAAGCTCGTTGCCATTATGGAAGCCGGTTGCGATGAGGTCAGCGACATCGACGATCTCATCAACCTGACGTTCAATCTGGACTGCTACGACATCATGCCTGGTATCAACGACGAATCCGACCTCGGTTATTATTACGCACACGAAGCTGGTATCTACTCTGAAAAGGATCTCGGTCCTCTGGCAGACTACATCGACTATGAACGCTATGGTCACGACATCGCTTATGATGAACAGGGACGCTTCACCGATGAGGGCTATGTCCGCGTTGCAAGCGAACGCTGGGACAGGCAGTTTAACGGCGATCTCGATGATATTACCGACGAATACCGGAATACCGGCTAAGGGGACGCCGTC
>ENA-OQNN01000844-OQNN01000844.1-human-gut-metagenome-genome-assembly--contig:-NODE-844-length-26172-cov-4.199424_pt1 | contig 26172 bp, 18 predicted proteins | sample MGYA00242624_ERZ504870 | MGnify/ENA primary metagenome ERZ504870 (study PRJEB26092, sample SAMD00036379) | human gut metagenome | host: Homo sapiens | study: EMG produced TPA metagenomics assembly of... | reverse complement strand
CATTGCATGGGCCACGCTCGTCTGATTCGGTACCCAGAGATCCTCGCAGATCTCCACAGCCACTTTCATTCCAGACATCTGCGGACAGGAAAACAGCAGCTTTGTTCCGAAAGGCACGTTTTCTTCCCCGATCGTTACCATATGCGTCTCCGGGTCTGCCGGTGTGAAATGTCTTGCCTCATAATACTCGGCATAGTTTGGCAGATTCGTCTTCGGCACCAGACCAAGGATTTTTCCCCGGTTTAAGACTGCTGCCACATTGTACAGCTTTCCGTTATATTCCCATGGAAGTCCTACGATGATCAGCGCATCCACCTGGCTGGTTTCCCCTGCCAGCCATACCAGCTGTTCCTTCGCACTGTCCAGAAGCAGTGTCTGCCAGAACAGGTCCTGGCAGGTATATCCGGTGATACAAAGTTCCGGAAATGCCATGATCTTTGCGCCCTCTGTCTCCATCTGACGGATCAGTTTCAGAATCTCCCCTGCATTGTATACACAGTCTGCCACCTGAATCTTCGGTGTGCCGGCTGCTGTTTTGATAAATCCGTGTCTCATAGCTTTCCTTTCCGCCTATTTTCTGGCAAGTTCGAGCAGTTCTTTCAGTTCATCTACGCTGAAGTTGTAGTTGGAGTTACAGAAATGGCAGTTCAGTTCGATCGGCTCACCGTCATCGATCATGCCCTGCAGTTCTTTTTCTCCCAGGCTGATCAGCACCTTTCCAACCCGTACTTTATCACAGTTGCAGTAGAAACTGGTCGGCACTTTCTCATTGATCTCCAGATCCATATCACCAAGCAGTTTTTCCAGCAACATTTCCGGTGTATAACCCTGATCCAGAAGTTCGGTAACAGAAGTGATCTGTGCCAGATTTTTCTCCAGTTTCTCAATCACTTCTTCTTCTGCGTTCGGCATCAGCTGCACGATAAATCCACCGGCCTGGCGGACAGTATTATCCTTCTCCATCAGTACGCCAAGTCCTACTGCGGAAGGCACCTGCTCACTGCTTGCAAAATAATAGGTCAGATCATCTCCGATCTCACCGGTCTTTAATTCCGTCTGTCCCACATATGGCTCTTTCAGACCCAGATCCTTAATTACGCTTAAGACACCAAGACCAAGCGCACCGCCCACATCCAGTTTTCCCTGTGCATTCGCCGGGAGCATGACTTCCGGATGGTTTACATAACCTTTTACTCTTCCTTTAGAATCAGAAGTCACCGTCAGACCTCCGATCGGTCCGCTACACTTGATCTGCAATGTCAGGACATCTTTGTCCCCTTTCATCATGATTCCCATCATCGCACCGCCGGTCAGCAGACGTCCCAGAGCCGCGGTTGCCACAGGACTGGTATTATGATCCTTTCTTGCGGTCTCCACTACGTCTTTTGTGTTAGCCGCAAAGGCGCGGATCTGTCCGTCAGCTGCGGTCGCTCTTACAATATAATCACTCATATCTGTTTCCTTTCTTTTTCTTTCATATAATTATTATGATACCAGGGTCAAAAGTTCAGAAATCTGACGCAAGCTTACTTGCTGGAAGTTTTCATACTTTCTGCAATTTCTTTATTTTGTACACTCTCTCGCAATAAAATAGATTCTCTCGCTGTCTTCCCGTACCGGTTCTCTGGTAAATGCATCGTAGATTGCTTCCACTTTCAGTCCTGCTTCCTCCAGTAATTCTTTCACTCTCTCCGGCTCATATGCTTTCTGGTAATGAAATTCTTCGTGCTTCCGGTAAAGATCGTCCTCTTCTTTAATAAATAATGTCAATGCATATTCATTGACCTGTGATTCCTCATCAAAACAGTTTTCCCAGATAAAACTTCCCTCTTCCCGGTTTTCTGCAATCGTCGTGTTGCCGATGACCTCCCGGTATTTGTACGGAGTATTCATATCAAAGACAAAGATTCCGCCCGGATCCAGATAATTGTTGACCAGCCGGAAGACCTCCAAAAGATCTTCTTCCTCCAGAATATAATTCATGCAGTCACAGATGCTTACAACAGCCCTGACCGTTCCATACAGTTCAAATTCCCGCATATCCTGCATCAGATATAAAATATCCAGACCGGATTCCACCCGTTTTTCCTGGGCGACCTCCAGCATATCCGGGGAATTGTCGATGCCGATCATATCGTACCCCTCAGCTGCCAGAAGTTCTGTCATACTTCCGGTACCGCAGCCAAGCTCCGCGATCAGTCCGTCTTCGATTCCATATTCTTTTAAAATACCGGTCAGATACGTACACCATGCCGGATAATCAATGTTATCCATGAACAGATCGTATACACCGGCAAAACTTTCATAAGATTCTTCCATACTGTCTCCTTTCTGACCTGTCGTTCTCTTTCTTCCGGTTTCCTGTTTTACAAAACGTTTTTCAGAAGTAATACCTTCCGCAAATCCAATCCCAGCGATTTGCGGAAGGTATCCGATTCCTCTTGTGTAACCTTGTAACTGTTCAGTACCTTCACAGGTACAGGAAAAATTGCATTAAAAATCACCTTCGGTGATGGCATTTTTGCTTGTATGTCTCGGGATTTTGGCATATTCATGCCAAGACACCTCGTGGGGTAGTGGCTGCTGAATAGTTACACAACCTTTTCTTCCTGTATATTCTTTTCCGGTCCCTGTGCCTTTTTCTTTCCAAACCATAAAAACAGTACCACGCCGGCAATCGCAGTGAAAATAGCGATAAACTGGGATGTGGACAGACTTCCCACATTTCCCCTTTCCAGATCCCCACGGAAGAATTCCAGGACAAATCTTCCCACACTGTAACAAACCAGATACAGCCCTGCCACCTGTCCGTCACCTTTTTTCTTTCCTGCAAACCACATCAGGAAGATGCAGTTCAGAAAATCCAGCCCGCTGGAGATCAGCTGAGTCGGAATCAACGGCACGTTGTTCGGCGCATAAGCAGAATCGTGGAAAATAATATGAAATGCACTGTTTGTCTCTTTTCCATAACAACATCCTGCCAGAAAACACCCGATTCTTCCAAATCCCTGTGCCAGTGCCACCGACGGCATAACCAGATCGAAATATTTCATAAATTTCAGTTTTGCCACCTTACAGTAGAGCCATGCGGCAAGGATTCCTCCGATGATTCCTCCATAAACCACAAAACCGTTCCGTGCATCTTTCAAAAGGGAAGGATCTTTAAGAATCGCCGGAAGCTGCGTGATCAGATATAGAAGCTTTGCTCCTCCAAATCCACCGATCACCACCCAGACCGTCACATAGAAGACTTTGTCCGGATCCAGCGCATATTTTTTCGACCGGTACGTGGCACTGAAGTATGCCGCCAGCACACCAATGGCAATCATCAGTCCATATCCGTAGATTGTGATCGGACCAATGGAAAACAATTCATTTTTCATGGATATCTCCTTTTATGTTTTATCTTTTCGCGTCCCCCTTATTATATCAGCATGCCCCGTCCGGTACAATCAAATTATTATCAAAATTATAATCCACATCTTCCAGTTCTTCGGCATGTGCTACCGGATACCAGCAAATCTCTTCCGGATGCTTTTTCAGGATCTTTCTCCCTCCCTGATCTCCGGAGAGTGCCCTGAGATCAGGAAGATATTTTCTGGAAAACCAGACTGGATTACCGGGCGTTTCACCATGGCAGACACTGCCCAGGTCTGCATGCTGTTTTTCCATTTCGCAGACAAACCCTTCCATAGTTTTCTCGCGAAGCCAGGGCTGATCTGCTGTAAAAAATACAAATGCTTCCGTATCGTCTGCTTCCTTCAGCCCGTTTTTTATAGTCCAGGATGCACCGTCCCTGCTTTCCGGTGAAAATACTGTCCGGTGGGCAAATGGTCTTCCCTGTTCCAGAAGTTCTTCATACTGGCTGACCAGCACAATTTCCCAGTCACTGTGCCGTTCGCATATTGCAGCCAGCCGTTCAAGGACATGCCGGTACATCGGTTTCCCATCGATCGGATAAAATAGTTTATTACTGCCAAAACGGCGGCTGTTTCCAGCCGCCATATAAATCATTCGAATTCTCATTTTTTCAGGAGTCCCATCGCAATCTTTTCGCTTGTGATCGGCAGTTCCCTGAACCACAGACCGGTTGCATTATAGATTGCATGCGCCAGTGCCGGTGATGGCGTATTAATAACGATCTCACCGATGGATTTGGCCCCAAACGGTCCTGTCGGTTCGTAACTGCTCTCAAACTCCACACGCAGTTTTCCCATATCCAGACGGGTCGGAACCTTATACTGCATTAAGGAATTATTTCTCAGCTGTCCTTTTGGGCTGTACTGAATATTCTCATACAGTGCCATACCGATTCCCTGTACAATGCCTCCTTCCACCTGAACCCGTGCCAGATTCGGATTGATGACCGTACCACAGTCCACAACTGCCACATAATCAAGAACCTCTACATGACCAGTCTCTTTATCCAGTTCAATCTCTACCATACCTGCCATAAACGGAGGCGGGGACACCGGTGAGCTGCTGTCTTCCACAGCTTCCAGGGCATTGATACTTCCGCACATGGAACTTGTACCGATCTGGGTAAGAGAAACTTCCTCACCGGTAGCCAGACGTTTTACACTGTCTCCGGCGAATTCCAGTTCCTCACTTTCACAGTTCAGGATCTTTGCAGCTTCCTGCACGATCCGTTCCTGTAATTTTCTGCAGGCCTTTTCTACCGCACGTCCGGTAATATACGTGGTACTGGATGCATAAGATCCGGAATCATACGGAGATGTATCCGTATCCGCACCGCTGACGATCACATTTTCAATCGGGCACATCATACATTCTGCTACCATCTGTGCCAGAATCGTATCACAGCCGGTTCCCATATCTGCCGCACCTATCGCAAGGGTGTAGATACCGTCTTCGTTCAGTTTGATATCCGCAGACCCCACATCCACACCGGAGATACCGGAACCCTGCATGGACATGGCCATTCCCACGCTTCGCACTTTACCGTTTCCCATATCTCTTGCCGGATATTTGTCTTCCCAGTCGATCATCTTTGCTGCACGCTCCAGACAACGATCCAGTGCACAGCTGTTACTTACCTCATCGTAATAAGAATGCATCTGCACCCCTTCACGTACCATGTTCATCTCACGAACCTTCAGAGGATCTATGCCGATCTTTGCCGCCAGCTGATTGACTGCGGATTCTACCGCAAACTGCCCCTGAGTTGCTCCGTATCCACGGTATGCACCTGCAGACATCACATTACTGTAAACTACGTCATAGGAAAAACGATGAGCCTCCAGAGATCCTTCGTATAACGGAATGGATTTGTGTCCGGACAGACCAACCGTCGTCGGACCATGTTCCCCATACGCACCGGAATTGGATAACGTATATACATCGATCGCGCGGATCTTACCATTTTTCATTGCTCCCAGCCGTACGGTTACTTCCATCTCATGCCGTGGGGAAGATGCGGTCTGGGATTCCTGTCTGCTGTAAATGATCATAGACGGTTTTCCGGTCTTCCAGGTGACAAAAGCCGGGAAAACTTCCGCTACCACCGACTGTTTTGCCCCGAATCCACCACCGATTCTCGGTTTGCTGACACGGATCTTTGATTTTGGTATTCCCAGGGCATTGGACAGGATTCTTCGTACATGAAAGACGATCTGTGTGGAACTCACCACATTCAGTCTGCCATAAGTATCCATAAAGCAGCAGGTACGGAAAGTCTCCATCATCGCCTGCTGATCTGCTTTTACATGATAGGTCTCTTCCACCATCACTTCACAGTCTTTGAAAACGGCTTCCACATCCCCGTAACCGCTGGTTCCTGTTGCCACCAGATTGCGCTTATTATCTGCTCCCACCGGACATAATGCTTTCCAGTTTTCTTCCGGGTGAACCAGAATCTCATTATCTTTGGCTTTGTGAAAATCCAGAATGGCCGGTAGAACTTCGTACTGTACTTTAATGATTTTCAGTGCTTTGTCTACGCACTCCTCATTCTCTCCCGCTACGATGGCCACCGGATCCCCCACATAGCGTACATGCTGATCCAGGATCTGACGGTCATAGGGACTTGGCTCCGGATAGGTCTGTCCGGCCATGGTAAAACGCTGGGTTGGTACATCTTCCCAGGTATACACAGCTTCGATTCCCGGAACCTTCTTTGCTGCATCTGTTTTTATTGACAGAATATTTGCGTTGGCATGCGGGCTTCGAAGTACTTTTACCACCAGACAGTCAGCCGGAGCCACATCCTGTGTAAAGACCGGTTTTCCTGTTACCAGCGCCATTGCATCTTTTTTCATCACCGGTTGTCCTACTACCTGCATACTGCACCTTCTTTCTCTTTTTTATAAGCAAGAAACTGCTGGATTCCCCGGAGCTGTCCTTCGTATCCGGAACAACGGCATAGATTTCCTGCCAGATATTCTTTTATTTCTTCCTCGGATGGATCCGGATTCTCACGAAACAGTGCCAGTGCGTTCATGATCATGCCAGGATTACAGAAACCGCACTGTTCTGCTCCCTGATTGGCGATAAATGCACCGAACTCCGCCGCTTCCTCCTGCAGTCCTTCCAGAGTATCTACTTTATGGCCGGATACTCTCGCCACCAGAGTGGAACAGGAAAGTACCGGTTTGTCATCTACAAATACTGTACACAACCCGCAGTTTGCCGTCTCACATCCTCTTTTCACACTTTTACACCCATGGGCACGCACAAAGTCCAGCAGGAGCATCCCCGGCTGAATCTCTTCTGTGATTTTTTTACCATTTAACGTCATCTGGATCTTCATACCGTTATACCTCCTGCATCTTTTCTATCTGTTTGAGCCCTCTGCTGATCAGAACTTCTGCCAGATGGCTTCGGAATTCTTTTCCCGCACGCATATTTCCTTCTGTCGGAAACTGCGCAGCCAGCTCTCCGGCCAGTGCTTCACTGCCCTTTTTCTTCCAGTCAGCCTCGGACACAGACAGACAGACTGCTCTCGACGGGCGGGCACCGACTGCCGTATAGATCTGTCCATCCCGTAACGAAATACCACAGGTCAGTACCGGAAAATCTGTTTTTGAATTTCTGTGAGACAGATAGACACTTTTATCCTCATGTTTTTTCACAATCAGGCGCACCAGAATATCCCGGTCCGGTTTCTGCCTGGCAAATTCGGCAAGTGGGATGCAGCCGCCTTTGTACAGTTCCACCCAGGTATCCAGTGTCAGAAAACAGGTCAGTACATCCGAGAAGCCAAATCTTCCGAAAATACTTCCGCCAACGGTTGCCAGATTCCGGAACTGTACACCGACTATACTTCTTACGCTCTCACTGACTGCACCGTTTGTGTAGCTATTCAGTCCCTCGTGCTGCTCCAGCTGCCGCAGAGTTGTCATACAGCCAATGGAAAATTCTTCCTCATTTTCTTCGATGGTATTCAGTCCCAGATTGGACAGATCGATGGCTGTCGGAACCATCCGGTTTCCCATCTTCAGCCACAGCATGCCTCCAATGATACAGTTTCGCTTCTTCTGATTCAATTCATACGCCTGCTCCAGGCTTTCTGCCATCACGTATTCTTTTATTTTAATCATGTATTTCAATCACCTCTTTATTCTTGATGTTTACAATATTGGACATAATTCACCTATCATAAACAGTATACATGAAAATACAGAACGGGTAAAGAAAAAAATGTCATGAAAAATGCTTTGCTTTTTTCATGACATTTCCTATTATAATGTGCCCTGTAAACACTTTAAACCCGCGCTCCTGTATGCAGCAGCTGATTTGCATTTTTGATTCTCTCCTGAGTCGGCGGATCGATGCCTTCCAGCGGATACTCATAACCGAGTTCTTTCCATTTGTATGCACCCAGTGTGTGATAGGGTAGAACCTCTACTTTCTGTACGTTGTGAAGAGACTGGATAAATGCATCCAGACGGGTCAAATATTCGTCTTTGTCGCTTCGCTCCGGCACTAACACGTGGCGGATCCACATCGGTTTTCCGATCTCATCGAGGTATCTTGCCATATCCAGAATGTTCTGGTTCGTCTGACCAGTGAGAATCTTATGCTGTTCATCATCGATGTGTTTGATATCCAGCATCACAAGATCTGTCACTTCCAGAAGTTTTTTGATCTTCTCAAAGCGCTCACCCTCTCTGGTAAAAGGGTTGCCACTGGTATCTAATGTGGTGTGGATGCCCTGGGCTTTGGCTTTCCGGAAAAGTTCTGTCAGAAAATCGATCTGCAGCATCGGTTCTCCGCCGGAGACGGTGATTCCGCCTTCTTTTCCCCAGTATCCTTTATAGCGGACTGCTTTTTTCAGCAGTTCATCTGCGGTGTAAGGCGTTCCAACTTTCATATCCCAGGTATCCGGGTTATGGCAAAACTGGCAGCGCATCGCACATCCGGACACAAAGATCACATATCGTACTCCCGGTCCGTCTACAGAACCGAAACTTTCCAGTGAATGAATATATCCTGTCAGCTCTTTCTTTTCTTCTGACATAAGCTCCTCCATTTTTTCTTTTATATTTTACCATAGAAAACATTTGGCGATACAGTTTTTCACTGCACCGCCAAACGATTTTATTTTATATTACTGTTTATTCACCTGAATCTGTCAGACAAATTACATTGTTTTGTGGCAGGTTCTTGCGATAACATCCAGCTGCTGTTCACGAGTCAGGTCGATGAACTTAACAGCATATCCGGATACACGGATTGTGAAGTTTGCGTATTCCGGTTTCTCCGGATGTTCCATAGCATCGATCAGTTTTTCTGTACCGAATACGTTTACGTTCAGGTGGTGTGCACCCTGATCGAAGTAACCATCCAGGATATGTACCAGGTTGTGTACTCTTTCTTCATCATCATGTCCCAGTGCACTCGGGCTGATGGTCTGTGTATTGGAGATACCATCCAGTGCCAGTTCGTATGGCAGCTTAGCAACAGAGTTCAGAGAAGCCAGCAGACCACTCTTTTCTGCACCGTAAGATGGGTTAGCTCCTGGTGCCAGAGGCTCTCCCAGTTTTCTACCATCCGGCAGAGTACCGGTAGCTTTACCGTATACTACGTTGGATGTAATAGTCAGGATAGATGTTGTCGGCTCAGAATCTCTGTATGTATGGCATTTGTTCAGTTTGTGCATGAATGTTTTCAGCAGCCAGATAGCGATATCGTCTGCACGGTCATCGTCGTTACCGTATCTTGGGAATTCGCCTTCTGTCTCGAAATCAACTACCACACCGTCTTCGTCACGGATTGCTTTAACTTTTGCATATTTGATAGCACTCAGAGAGTCTACTACGTGAGAGAAACCAGCGATACCGGTAGCAAATGTACGTCTTACATCTGTATCGATCAGGGCCATCTCTGCTGCTTCGTAGTAATATTTGTCATGCATGTAGTGAATCATGTTCAGAGTATCTACATACAGTTTAGCCAGCCAGTCCATCATGGTGTCGTAATGTTCCATTACTTCATCATAATCCATGTATTCTGCTGTGATCGGTCTGTAAGCAGGTCCAACCTGAACTTTTGTCTTCTCGTCGATACCACCGTTGATTGCGTACAGTAAGCATTTTGCCAGGTTCGCACGAGCGCCGAAGAACTGGATCTCTTTACCGGTCTGAGTAGCGGATACACAGCAGCAGATGCTGTAGTCATCGCCCCATACCGGACGCATAACATCGTCGTTTTCGTACTGGATAGAACTTGTTGTTACAGAAATTCTTGCTGCGTAATCTTTGAAAGATTCCGGCAGTCTGGAAGAATAAAGAACAGTCAGATTCGGTTCCGGAGACGGTCCCATGTTTTCCAGAGTATGCAGGAAACGGTAATCGTTCTTTGTTACCATGGAACGTCCGTCCTGTCCCATACCACCAACTTCCAGAGTAGCCCATACCGGGTCACCGGAGAACAGTTCTGTGTAGGATGTAACTCTTGCGAATTTTACCATTCTGAACTTCATAACCATATGGTCAATCAGTTCCTGTGCTTCTTTCTCTGTCAGAACGCCTGCTTTCAGGTCTCTCTCGATATAGATATCCAGGAATGTGGATACACGACCAACACTCATTGCTGCTCCGTTCTGAGTCTTGATTGCTGCCAAATATCCGAAGTACAGCCACTGTGCTGCTTCTTTTGCGTTTTTCGCCGGTACGGAAATATCGAAGCCGTAAGATGCAGCCATTTCTTTCATTTCGTTCAGAGCTTTCATCTGATCTGCAAGTTCTTCACGAAGACGGAAATCAGTTCCTTTCATTCCATGTCTTTCGTAACGTTTCATATCGTAGTGTTTTTTCTCCAGCAGGAAATCGATACCGTACAGAGCTACACGACGGTAATCGCCTACGATACGTCCACGACCGTAAGTATCCGGCAGACCGGTAATGATTTTATTGTGACGGGCAACTTTCATCTCGTCAGTATAGATATCGAATACACCCTGGTTATGTGTTTTATGATATTTTGTGAAGATTTCATGCAGTTTCTCACTCGGTGTATATCCGTGTGTTGTGCAGGCTTTCTCAGCCATCTTGATTCCACCGTAAGGCATGAATGCTCTCTTCAGCGGTTTGTCTGTCTGCAGACCAACGACTGCTTCCAGATCTTTCATGCTTTCATCGATATATCCCGGGCCATATGCTGTGATACCGGAAACTACTTCTGTTTCCATATCCAGAACGCCGCCTTTTGCACGTTCTTCTTTCTGCAGCTCCTGCAGTTTTCCCCACAGTTTATCTGTTGCCTCTGTAGGTCCCTCCAGGAAAGTTTCATCTCCGTCATATGGTGTGTAGTTGCACTGAATGAAGTCACGTACATCTACGGAATTAACCCAGTTTTTACCCTGGAAGCCTTCCCACTGTTCAAACTTAGCCATTGCATATCCTCCTGTGTTTGTGTGTATTTACATTGTTATCTTTTTGTCAAGTGTAGTATAACATCACTTTTTTCAAAAAACAAATAGAAAATAATCCCAAATCCATGAAATATAGGCATGTATGCATTTTTGTACAATTTTTGGCAGATATTGTATTTATTCAGGAACAATTTCCATATCTTGTGTTTTTTATCCTTTGTTTCTGTTTTTCTTCTCTGTTTCATAAGATTTCAGTGCCTTCATGGCGATTCCGGACATCGGATAAAGCATAATAATATTAAACACGGTCATCAGACCCACGCCGACGTCTCCAAGATCCCACACCACCGTGTATGCTGCCAGTCCGCCGATAAACATCATCACCAATGCAAGTACTTTATAGAGATTCTGCGGCAGCATTCCATCTCCAAACAGATATGATATATTTGATCTTGCATAATATAAAATACCGAGAAAAGTGGAGAAACTGAACAGCCAGAGTGTCGCTGCAATGAAAATCACACCAAACTGTCCCAGATGGTAGCCCATTGCTGCCTGTAAAAGTTCCATTCCTACCGCCCCTTCGGTCAGGCTTTCCGGCGTCAGAAGCATGATCATCGCCGTACAGCTGCAGATCACGATCGTATCAATAAAAACTCCCAGTGCCTGGGTCAGCCCAAGTTTTACCGGTTGATCGCTTTCTGCTGCCGCTGCCGCACAGGGGGCTGAGCCGGAACCGGCTTCGTTGGAAAACAAACCACGTTTCACACCATTCATCACCACCGTACCAAGTCCTCCTGCCACTGCCTGACGAATACCAAACGCTTCCTCAAAGATTCTGGAAAACACTCCCGGAAGGGCAGAAAAATTCATACAGATCAAAATCACAGTAATCAGAAAATAACATCCTGCCATAACCGGTACCAGCACATCCAGCACTTTTACCGTTGCAGTTTTTCGAAAAATGATCACTGCCGCAAGTGCTACCAGAACCACTGTGGTATAGATTGGCGGAATGTGAAAGGCATTATGGAATGCAGAAGTTACGGAATTGCTGATAACCTGACTGATTCCACACCAGCAGATCAGTCCGGAGATTGCAAAGAGAACGGATATCCCCACATAACGTTTCTTTTTTCCTCCCCGCTTTTCCTGTATAAATCTGTGCATATAATAGGCCGGTCCACCACGGTAGCCACCATATACCGGGTCTTTTTCTTTATAGATCTGTGCAAGAGTTGCTTCCACAAAGGCCGTGGACGAGCCGATGAGTGCCGTCACCCACATCCAGAAAACCGCACCCGCTCCTCCGGCGGAAATTGCCGCAACCACACCGACTAGGTTTCCCATACCGACACGTGTAGCGGTAGAGACGATCAGTGTCTGTAATGCCGACAATGTACTGTTATGGCTCTCCCCTTCTGCCTTTCCCTTTTTTTCAAACAATGTATGCAGCATGTCCGGAAACAGACGGATGGGAAGAAATCTCGTCCGGATCGTAAACCAGATTCCTGCCGGAATCAGTATCAGTACGAGCAGGGAAAGCCGAAAAGAACTTCCTCCCGGAAGCGGAAGCACGATCCAGTCACCCCATAAAAACTGATATACTTTTTCAATTATCGCTATCATATGACTTATCCTTTTCTTTTTTTATTCTCCTGCTGAGAGGATTGGACGGATTACCTTGGAAGATTCCTGTGTTTTTCTGTTTTTCTGCGGATACTTCCTGTAATTGTGGTATTTTCTGTATTTGCGATGTTCCGGTTTTCTGATTTCTGCACCGTTATTCTCCTGACGGACTGCAACTTCTTTTACCTGCTGTTCCTGTTTCTCTTCTGTCAGCACCTTTTCTGCCACCGGAATCTCTGTGTTTTCCACATCCGGTTTCTGCTGCGCCGGATTCTGTGATTTTGTTTCCTGTTTTCTTGTGTGTACCTGCAGTCTTGTTGCCTGCACAGGATGTGCATTTCCCTTCTGCTGTTTTTTTCCATGGAATTTCTTCCGCTGATCAGGTTTTTCTCTCTCTTCACCGGATTCCTTTTCCGCTTTTTCCATTTTTTCCGGGTTCCCTGGTTTTTCTTTCTTTTCTTTTTTTTCTGTTTTTGAAGGTTTTTCTTCTTCCAGATCTTCCTTTGCTGCTGCAATATCTGACGCAGTCTTCACATTTTCTCCACGTTCTGCCCAGTAACCTGTCAGGATCGCAAGACCTTTATCCTCAGACACAATATAATATGTCTCGTTTTTACCTTCATTTTCACTGATCAGATATCCCAGATATGTGGACAATTGAAAATCCAGTGCATTTTTCACACCGACTTCAACTTTTTGTAATACGATCTTTCCTTTTGTCTGATTCAGTTTTTCGTGAAGACCGAAGGTAAGTGTGGATGCGTTTTCACTGTAGAAAATACACACACAATCCTTCTTGCCAAGCTGATCCACCCCGTACATTCCGTCAGCTTTTACATTTTCATAATCTACGAGATAATATGCCATAATTTTTTCTCCATTTCTTCCATGTTTGTGAAGTACTATTCTTTCAACCGCACATTATTTTATTCTACCCTTTCCCGGCATTACTGTCAAACGCTCTGTGCATTTCTCTGCTACTTTTTTCTCTTACAGCTTTCCCAATGATCCATTGGTAAATGCCTGTATTATCATACACACCAAATGTTTATCCAGATGTACGTACTTTAGAGCGTGTCTGAAAAATCATTCCCGCAATCTGCACGCACAAAAAAGACGAATCTACTGAAAATGTATGATTCGTCTTTTTCCTTTTTCATATTGGCTGTCGATGGTTTCCCCCATCAGAACTTTCCGGATGTTCCTCCATGGCTTCTTCCTGAAGAGCTTGTCTGTGTGGAACTTCCGCAGCAGTCTGCATGTTTATCTGATTTGTAGAATTTTTCTCCTATGATCTGCGGCTTTTGTACCTGACTGTTGTTATTCTGAACACCTGTAACTGTTAATTTTCTTCACAGTTACGATTTCTTTTTTGCGGCCCGGATCAGTTCCTCCAGTCCTTTGTTGCATTCTCCGATAGGCACATCGGCACAGATCACTTTTTTGCATTTTTCCATAACCTGCAGTGCTTTCTGCAGATGCTCCCGGGTGATCCGGTAAAAAGGTTCCTCTGTAATCACCTCGGTGGCCAGCAGGCGAGCCAGCTGATAGTCCACGTCGTTGGTATACAGGATACCTGTTGCAAAAGGGATATTGTCCTTTTGCAGCTTCCTGTAGATGGGGATCCCCCTTCCGCATCCGGCGATCACGAAGACCTCCGGCTCTCCCTCAACCTTTGGAAGCTCAATACTTCCAAATCTTGGGTCATAAAAGCCATTCTCGATTCCGTATAATTCCCGGATGGTCTGCTCCTCAAAGATCTGTTCCGGAGTTCCGTAATAGCAGACATGATCTCCTTTTACACAAAGGATCTGATCTGCAATCTTCTGGGCCAGATCGATCTCATGAAGGGACATGATCACGGTTATGCCCTTTTCTTTTGCCATAGAGCGGAGAATGGATAACAGTTCCAGCTTATGACGGATATCCAGAAAAGAGGTAGGCTCATCCAGCACGATGATCTCCGGTTCCTGGCAGATAGCTCTTGCCAGAAGGACTCTCTGACGCTGCCCGTCACTGATGGCATTAAAATCCCGGCTTCCCAGTTCTTCCGCATGGACGATCCGCATGGCCTCATCCACTTTATCCTCGTCTTCCCGGCTTAAGATACCCAGGCGACCCGTATAAGGATAGCGACCGGTTGCCACAATATCATGACAGGTCATCAGTTCCGGCCGCATGCGCTCTGTCAGAACTACTGCCATTCTGGTGGAAAGTTCCTTGTAAGAAAGCTTGTGCAGATCATTCTCCTCATACAGAACCTTACCGCCAAGTATCTTCAGCTGTCTGGTAATACTCTTTAAAATTGTTGATTTTCCGGATCCGTTCGGTCCGATCAGTGTGACAATCTCTCCTTTATGGATACCTACCTGAATCTGATCAATCAGAGGCTTTCCGTTGTATCCCACCGTCAGCTGATCCAGATGAAAATAATATTCTCCCATGTCAGTTTCCTTTCTTCCGGTGCAACATCATGAAAATAACCACCGGCGCACCAAATATCGAAGTCACGGTACTGATATTCAGTTCCAGCGGTGCAAATGCCATACGCGCGATCAGATCACACATCATACAAAAAACACCACCGGCCAAACATGTGGCCGGAATGACAATCAGTGGTCTGGATGTTCCCAAGCTTCTTTTCACCAGATAGGGAACCGCGATTCCCACAAAGGAAATCGGTCCGGCAAATGCAGTTACACATGCAGAAAGCACACTGGAAGTAAGGATCAGCATAATCCTGAAAAAGCGGATATTTACACCCATACTCTGGGCATAAGCTTCTCCCAGCTGGTAAGCTCCGATTGGCTTTGACATGAAAAATGTGATAAGGATTGTCACCCCGATCACCACTGCTGCCACCTTCACATTACTCCAGTTCATACCGGAAAAGCTTCCCTGGCTCCATCCATGAAGATTGACAATATCCGAGTCCTCTGCAAAAGTCACCACAAAATCCGTAACCGCTGAACAGATATAACCGATCATGATACCGGCTACTAACAGAGTTGCCATATGATGGATCCGCCTGGACACCAGAAGGATAAAACCTGTGGCGATCAGGGAACCGATAAAGGCTGCTATGATCAGTGTATAAGAAGATACCACCTGAAACCGTCCCAGAAAATAAATCATCGCCAGAGCTACCACCATTTTAGCTCCGGAGGAAATACCGAGCACAAAGGGACCTGCAATAGGATTTTCAAAGAAGGTCTGTAATAAAAATCCGGAAAGAGAAAGGGCTCCTCCAAGGATGGCCGCCATCAGGATGCGCGGCAGACGGATCTTCCAGATAATGTTATATTCCATCTTATTTCCTTCCCGCAGAAAAATAATCTTTAAGATCTTCGGAATAGAAATATCCACATTTCCGGTATTGATATTCAAAACAGTGATCACGCAGAATGCCGCCATCAGTATAAGAAATACTGATGTGTACCGGCTTCTGCGCAGAAAATTTTCATAATGAAAATCGGTTGCCCCCTGAAGGGCTTCTTTTCGTTTTTTCATGATTTCTCCTGTTACCTGTCGCTTACTTTAGTAAGGAATGTCATGTCTTTCTCATCTCCGTCGGTTAACATCAGATGAAAATCCGTGATCAGCTGACCAACGATATCCGTTGCCTGATACATATATTTTCCTACACACCATACATTGCCTTCCTGAACAGCTTTGAAGTCCTCAAATAATTCGTTCTTTGCGACCAGTTCATCTACGGACTGAATAGGATTATCAATGGTGGCATTGTATACCAGATAATCTGCATCTGCTGCGGCTGCATAGAATTCCTCCATGCTCATGGATACAGAAGCGCTGGTTGTCTCCACACTGTCCAGATCCTCGAATACGTATCTTCCACCTGCCAGCTCGATCATGCTTGGAATGTAATCCTTGGTTCTTCTCACTACGATAGAACCATCGGTACTTACAAAGAAAAATGCCACAGTCTTTTCCGTATTCTTAAAATCTTTCAGGTCGCCGATTACCTTGGCCTGTTCATCAAAGAAATTATATGCCTCTTCTTCTTTGTCTAACATAGCACCGTACAGCTTGACCCATTCTGTTCTTGCCAGAGGATGAGTCTCGTAGCTGGAGCGGTCGATAAATACCGGAATATCCAGATCTTCGATCATCTCCTGTACTTTCGGTGTGTGGAGGATCATAGTGGATTCAATAGCCACATCGCAATCCTGATCCACCAGCATCTCATAATCCGGCTCGCTGTATTTTCCCGCAAACTGAATCTTTCCATCTTCCATAGCCTGTTTGGCCTCTTCGATATACCAGCCGGAGGCATCGATTCCACTCATCTTGATGTTGTCAAGCGAATCCAGTGCCCGGAAAAGAGCCATGGTGGAGCTGGCTGCCAGGTAAATCTTATCCAACGGTTTCTGAAGCACGATGATACTGTCATCCAGATTTTCCGGAGCTTCGGCTCCTTCCGGTACCAGAAGATACTGTGCACTGTCATGTACGTCGATCAGCTGATAGTCATCATCATAGTAGTAAACATCATAACACTCCGCATAGTCCAGTTTCAGTTTCCCCTGGCAGGTCAGACCGGAAACTTCCGGGGCATCCGGGGCATCCGTCAGATAAGAAGTTTCGCTGTCAGCTGTACCCTCTGTATCTTTAGCAGTATCTGTTTCTTCTTCATCTGTCGTATCCGTTTCCTGCTGTTCCTCTGTTTTTGTGTCATCTGCCTCTGTTGTCTGTGTTTCTTTGGAATCTGTGGAGCCGCTCGCTCCCGCACCTGATCCACATCCCGTCAGCATCAGGGCTGCCGCAAGGAAAATGGCTGTCATACGGCTGGATGCTGTGTATGTTATTTTTCTCATCTTTTTTCCTCGATTATGTACGATTACCGGAAAACAGTCAGCCTCCATACAAGAAGACTCACTACTTCCGGTAATTCGTTTTTTTTATTTTTTCTTTGTGACTACTTACTGAAATTTACTTTATCTTACTCTTCGCAGCTTTTACCGCTTTGTTATATAACTGATCGGTCTTTTTGCTGCATCCGAATACGGCACCGTATACTTTCAGCCATTCTGCTTTTGCAAGCTCCGATTTTTCATCTGCTGAACGGTCGATGATCAGCGGTATTCCCAGAGTTGCGAAGTTATCTGCCAGATCATCCAGTACGGATGTTTCTTCTATTTCGCTATCGGCAGTAACATCGTTTACCGTCGTACTGTTTTTCTTGTCTGTAGTATCCGCAGTTTTCTTATCGGCACTGTCTGTTTTTATTTTCTTACCATCTTTCTCTTCCTCTTCTTTTGCCGCCTTTTCTGTCTCGCTTCCCGGCAGAATCTCAGAGGATACAATTGCAAGATCAATCTTATTTTTTACGATTTCCCGGAATTTCAGATCATCTGCTGCACCCGCATAGATCATATCTTCTTTTTCCAGTGCTTTGTTAACTGCATCGATGTCTGTCTCGTCCTGGTCATATCCAACTGCTGCAATCTTTTTCAGGAGTTTCAGATCATCCATGGTATGCAGTGATTCTTCGGAATCCACGTACGCACGTTTCACCGGCAGCTTAATGACGATCATTTCTTTTTCGATACCAACCGGCAGTTCCACATCCGAATCTTCCGGAACAATCAGGTATTTGACAACATTTGCCTTATACAGATCTGCAGTAATTTCTTCCTGCGTCTGTACAACTGCCTCGCCCTCATCATTATAGCTAATGCTCTGTGTATCTGAGTTCTTGCTGTCTTCGTTATTTCTCTTGATTGTTATCTTTACAGCTTTCTTTTTACCGCTCTTACTGTCTTTCTTACTGTCTGTTCCGGTACTTGTTTTTTCGGAATCTTTGGTCGCAGTTTCTTCTTTCAGTTTCTCCGGATCTTTGTCCGTATCTTTTGTCATATCAATTTCCAGAAGTGTTACATCTTTATCATAATGATAGATTTTAAAATACTTCGCATAATCCAATTTTGTTTCTGATTTGTATTCCAGTCCAATAATATCCGGTGCTTTTTCATCCAGTTTTTCATTACTTCCGAAATTCCGTCCGCTGCTGCTTCCATCAGCAGATACACTTCCGTCACCGGCTTCATCCGCTGCTGACAGATAAACCAGGATACTGTAGGTAATCTCATGCGCCGCACTCATCTTGGTAGTCATACCGATGATACTGTTGTTCTTGTTCAGTTCCACCGGAATGACAAAAATGGATTTTCCGCCGGTATGGGTTGGCAGATATTTTTTGCCATTTGCTTTTACATACTGATAAGCAGAACTGCTGAATACAATTGTAGCCAGTGCCTGGCCATTTTTAATCGTTACTTTATCACAGGTGATATTTACCCTTCCGCTACCGCCGGACCAGCTGAATTTGTCCGGTTTATATACACCGTCTTTCAGTTTTGTCTTGCTGTTTACGGCTTTTGTGGAACCGCTGGTATCGGATTCATACTTGGATTCGGTATCCGGTTTCGTGTCCACTTTTGTGGTAGTATTTCCGGTTGTGTTGTTACTTCCATTTGTACTGCCATTTCCACCGGTTGTACCGTTATCCGTACTTCCACTGTTTCCATTCCCACCAGTAGATACATCACCGATTTTTTTCAGATCTTTGGAACTGAATGTAATTGTTCTGTCATACCATTTCTTATGGCTTTCAGAATGGGAAGCTACGGTAATTGGTTTGTCCAGTGCAGCTACCGGAATCTCATACGTTCTTCCTGTTTTTGTTTCTCCATCCAGTGTATAAGTAGCCGTTCCTTTATATTTGATCCACTGGTCTGTATGATTTGCTGCATCTGCTCCGGTTCCCATATACAGATAATCGTAACCGATACCACTTAACGTGATCAATGCTGTCATTTTACCATTTTTTACGGTCAACTTCGTTCCAACGACTTTGAACATCGCTGCCCCGGTTACTGCGCTTGTGCTGTAGATACCATCTGCCGGTGTTCCCTCTGCCGGAATATCTCCCGTCTTTTTCAGATTTTTGGAACTGATCGTGACAGTTCTGTCATACCATTTCTTCTGACGTTCGGAATGAGACGCTATGGTAAGCGGTGTATCCAATGCGGATACCGGAATCTCATAAGTTCTTCCGGTCTTTGTCTCCCCGTCCAGTGTGTAAGCAGCCGATCCGCTGTATTTGATCCAGTTACCTGTATGCGTTGCAGCATCTGTAGCGGTTCCCATGTACATGTAATCATAGCCTTCACCGCTTAATGTGATGACTGCACTCATCTTTCCATTTTTTACAGTCAGTTTGACTCCCACAACTTTAAACATTGCTGCTCCTGTCTCGGCAGTTGTGCTGTAAATGCCATCTGCAGGAACGTTGGATGGTGTCGGCGTAGGTGTTTCGGTTGGTTTTGTCTCAAGCTCCGGTGCTTTTGCCTCTGTATACGGATCATCTGCCCGTTCTACCTGACTTTCTCCTGTTCCCACTTCTGTGCAGGCTGTAGTCATGGTATTTGTAGACGGAATGGTCATCTGATAAGTGCCTTCGGACCATTTTCCCGTTTTTGTACTGTAGAGTACATAAGAAAATGTCTTTCCTGTAATTTCTGTAGTAAATCCATCCCAGATATATCCATAAGCATTATTTGTCAATTTCCAGAGTGACAGATAATTTCCGCCATATCCGCTTTTGATTGCTTTGTTGATTTCTTCTCTGGTTCCAAAATACAGTCTGTCGTAGGTATCGCTGTCTGTAGCCATGACCACACGACCAAGTGCACCACTGGTAACCATATAGTAACTCTTATCTGCATTGATGGTAAAATCTTTTGCATCGGTAGTGATATTGGCTTTCCGGTAGGTAAGATCTTCCGGAACTTCCCCAATCTTAGTCATAAACTGCGGAATTTCCAGGTAATCCTGTTTCGTCAGCCATTTTGCTGTTCCTTTACAGTTATGTAATACAAACGGAATTTTTGTTCCCATCTGAGATTTTTTCAGTGTAAACGTGTACACCCGATATTCCGGACGTTCCGGATCCGATGCACCCAGAAGTTTTCCTTCTACTGCATTGGCATCTTTTACGGCATCACTTTCTCCGACTTCACCGATATACAGTTTGTCATAAGAAGTAGATCCTGAGTACAGTGTGACTGTGATCTCATCCCCCTTGACTGTGATCGTACTGTCATCCTCGATATTGAATACTCCGTTCTGCGTATGTGCATTACCATATGCATCGTAAATTCCATTTGGATAGGTTGCCGCATCAAATGTTTTTCCTACATTCGGGATTTTGATAAACAGATTTCTTCCGCTTGTCAGCCATCCCCCGTTGGTGCGTCCCGGAGTGATCGGCAGATAGATTCCCTGTTGATCCGCGGATACCTTGAAGGTAAATGTGGTCTGATTGTCTTTCTGTGTTCCCTGTACCACAGGTTCCTTGGTACTGTCATCTTTCTTTCCGAGATAGATTCTGTCATAAGTAACTCCATCTACGGTAAATGTGACAGTTACCTGATCACCGGACAGTTTTGCGGAAGAACTTACTACCTTAAATCCATTCACGGCCGCTGCCGTACCGCCCTGTTCTACCGTCACACCGGCTTCCGGCAGTTCCTGATCCTCACTTTCTTTTACTTCCGGTACTACCAGATATAACTGCTGATTGCTGTACCAGCTTCCATCCAGTTTTCCGAGAACAACCGGAATTGCTTTTCCGGCCTGGTTTTTGTCTACCGTAAACTGAAATCTCCACACACCGTTATCCTGTGTTCCGCTGATTACCGGTGTTTTGTTCTCGTCGTTATTTTTTCCCAGATACAGTTTATCAAACGATGTATTGGTGGTTTCCAGAGTCAACTCTATCTTATCTCCGCTCACTTTTGCTTCGAATGTTGATATCTGAAACATCTTGAATGCATTTCCGTCGCTCTTGATAACCTGTGCTTTGGTTGTATCGGATGGTGTCACCACCGGATCTTCCGGAGCCGGGGTCGGGGTTACTTCACTGTTTTTAAACTCCGGAATCGTCAGATACAGATCGACCCTGTTATAGCAGCTTCCATCTGCTTTTATCGGTACAAACTGTAATTTTGTTCCGGCTTTACTGAACGGAACGCTGAACTTGTACACCTGGTTGTTATCTTCATTGACTGTTCCTTCAATGACCGGTGTCTTTTCTTCATCCTCCTTGCTTCCCAGATAAATACCGGCATAAGAGAACTTTCCGGAAGCATTTGCTTTCAGATACAGTACAATATCTATGTTCTCGCCATGTACGGTCGCTGTAGATTTTTCAACATTAAACATGCTAAATACAGAACCATCTGCTTTTTGTGCTGTGATACTGTTTTCCGCTTTCGTCCCTTCCGGCACAGACGGAGTGGTGGTTCCCGGTTTATCGCCAGGATCTGTACTTCCGGTTGCCAGCGTCGGCAGTTTCAGTGCAATTTTACTGTTGCTGAACTTCTGTGTTCTTTGATTTCTCGGTACAAAGATAACTTCCTTGCCATTTTTCTCCGCCGGCACACTGAACGCAAATTTCTCCAGATTATTATCTGTATCTACTTCGCCCATTACCAGAGGTTCTTTTGCCTCATCATCCCATCTTCCGATATACAGTGCATCATAAGTAAAGCTTCCGCTGCTGGCCGGACTTACATAGATCTCGATATCGATCTGATCCCCGTTCAGCTTCGCACTGGATTTTGCGATTTTGAACATTCTGTAATCTGTTCCGGCTTTGTCACCTCCGGCTTCTGTGGCATACACCGCCTTGATTACATTTTCTGCTGTACTGTTGTCCTCTGATGCAACTGCAGGTTTTTCCTCTTCTTTCTGCGTATCTTCCTGTACCACAGTCTTTGTATCCTCTGTCTTTTCATTTTCAGACACATGCTGTGTTTTTTCCGGAACCTGGCAGAAAACATCTTCTTTTGTATACCACTCACCGGATGCTTTCACTCCCGGCACAATTTGTAATTTGCTTCCCAGTTTCTCCTCACTGACCGCAAACTGGAAGATATACTGTCCATTCGGACTTTTCTTTCCTTCCACTACCGGTGTTTTCTCTGTATCTTCTTTTTTTCCCACATATAACTGATCATAAACCGTGCTGTCCGTATAAACTGTCACCAGATATTCCTCTTTGGTTTCAATCAGTTCTGTTTTGGTCACTTTCAGATCCGGTAACTCTTTTGGCGTTTCTGCCTCCGCTGCGTTGTCTTTTGTTTCTGAAACTTCTCCGGCTACTTCCTCTGCTTTTTCCTGTTTACTTTCCGTTACCTGTTCTTCCTGTGTAATTTCTTCTGTTACAGGTTCTTTCGTTGTCTCTGCATTCTCTGTTATCTGTGCTGCCTGTTGTGTGACTTCCGCAGTTGTATCCGGCTCCGCAACCGGAACTTCCGCTTCACTCGTCTGTTCGAACGCTTCCGCGTCCGGAGCAGCTGCAAAGGTACCTGACGGCATACCAAGTGCCATCATGACTGCCAGGGATACAGAAAGTACTCTCTTTCCTGTTCCTTTCATCCTACATTCCCTTTCTTTTCATGTATCATCTGTGACGGTCAGAAGAGAAGCGGCCGTAAACCTGTCAGTTATAAGTTTTCCCAAAAAAACTGCAGTCATATCTTTCTCAAAAGTCAGATACAACTGCAGGTATACCATTTCCTGTCTCAGACGGAAAAACATAAAAATGCTTTTCGATCTTTTGGAGTTCTGCTTTCTTCGGAAGCTCATCACCAACTTTTTCAGCAGGTTTCCTGGCTTACAGATCATTGTCTTGCCAAACCTTCTCACATATCCTCTCTATGCAATGGTATCCTATGACAACACTCCCTGTTTACAGTGACCGGATCGCTCAGGACTTTCACCTGATTCCCTATTATCCCCGCAGTCACAGCTGTTCCCTTGGGGCACTGAAAAACTCTGTCACATGTAAGTATAACAAAGTCAAAAAATAAGTCAACTCTTCTTTTCCCAAAAAATCTCTACTTTTCTCCGCAATTCTTTATATCCGAATCCAGACTTCCATCTCATTCTCCCCTCTGTTTGCCCAGGTATAATAAGGAACAAACTTCAGTTCAACAGCTTCCTTCTCCTTTCTCTTATATACATGATACAGCTCTCCATCCTTTTTCGCTGTATCCACAACACGGAACCCATCCATCTCCACAACTTTCACCGGATTACCGCAGATCTCACTGTCCTTGATCTCATACTTACCATCCGGATTCACTTCTAAAAGATGCAGATCCTTACCATTATCCACTTCTTCCAGACAGTACACGATCGATCCACGCAATACTGCAACTTTTCCTGCATCCTCACGTACCTTCTCATCTGCCTCCATCAAAAGCAGCGGCATGGGAAAATGAAGTTTCAGAACATCTTTTTCACTCCAGGCTTTCTTCACATACAGATAACCGTCCTTTTCAGACATTTCATCCTTCTCAATGCCATCTACAGTATAATTTCCACCACACCAGTCCGGAATACGAAGTGCCAGTACAAAATCTGTATCCTTTGCTTCCACAGCGATCTCCACATTTCCATCCCATGGCAGTTCAGAAGTAATCGCTACATTCGCATCCTTATCTCCCACCTTTTTGGTCAGTTCACTGCCCATATAAAGATGAACAAATAAAGTATCCTCTTTCTCTGTATATGCATAAGAACCGATAGAACTTACCAGACGAGCCAGGTTCGGCGGACAGCATGCACATCCAAACCATTTCTGGCGAACCGGTTTTACATGGAATTTTCTCTCATCTTTGTGGCTGGCCTCCGGCAGAACTTCCAGAGGATTTACATAGAAGAAACTCTTTCCGTCCAGAGCCATTCCACTTAGGATTCCATTGTACAAAGCTCTTTCCATAACATTGGCATATTTTGCATCCGGCTTGATCTCAAGCATTCTTCTTGCAAAGAAAACCAGACCGATGGAAGCACAGGTTTCTGCATATGCAGTATCATTTGGCAGATCATATGGATAGGAAAATGCCTCACCGATCTGTGTACCACCGATGCCCCCGGTAATATACATTTTTTCATTTGCCATACTGTCCCAGAGTTTTTCACAGGATTGATACAAGGTTTCATCTTCTGTCAGTCTTGCAATATCTGCCATACCGGAATACAGGTATACGGCACGTACTGCGTGACCTACTGCTTCATCCTGCTGGCGTACCGGCAGATGAGCCTGGTTATAAAAATAACGCAGGTCGTTTTCATGGCCTTTTTTCACTTCTTCCGGATGCTCTTTATCAAAATAATAAGGTCGTTTTCCACGCTCATCGATAAAAAACTTGCTCAATTCCAGATATCTTGGCTCTTTTGTCGCCTCATAGAGACGTACCAGTGCCATCTCTGCAATCTCATGTCCCGGATATCCCTTACATTTTCCTTCTTCCGGGCCAAAATGAGCTGCTGCATAATCTGCAAAACGAGCTGCTGCTTTCAACAATTTGTCTTTTCCGGTAGCTTCATAATATGCAACGGCTCCCTCGATCAGATGACCCATACAATACAGTTCATGATGATCCTTCAGATTTGTGAAAATCTTATCTTTTCCGTTGATAATATAATAAGTATCCAGATATCCGTCATCCTGCTGAGCTGCACACACGATATCGATGGCTCCGTCTGCGATTGCCTCCAGTTTAGGATCCGGATGCTGGGTCAGAGAATAACCGACTGCTTCGATCCATTTGGAAAAATCTGAATCCTGGAATACAAAACCATAAAACTTATCTTCCGGATGATTGGGATCTTCCGGTAATGATTCAAATCCACGGAATGTATATTTTGGTTCTATAAAAGCTTTGCCCTGCTCTTTTCTCTCTTTATTCTGTTTTCCCGCTACTTTAAAGTTTCGCATACAGAAACTGGGAGCTGCTCCCTCCACCTGGTCATTCAGGGCTGCCCACTGGTACGGAATCACTTCCTTACGTACTACTTCCATCTCCTGCTTCCAGAATTTGTCATTGATCTTCATGCTGCGCAGCGACAGCGGACGAGAATACATATTTTTCTCCATTTGCAATACCGTTACTGAAAACTTATAAAAAGTTATAAACTTCCATGTTTCATTCCTGCTTCAACGAGTATGCTTTTGATGATATAAATATCAATCTACTCACAAGTCCTTGTACTCTCCACAGGCGTAAATTCCGGACTAGCGTATCCGTACATATTTGCATTAACGTTTCAGTGTCAGCTTGCAAATCGTTCTCCATAAGCCTTGAGATTTATAGATGCCTGGAAATCTCTGTCAATCATATTCCCACACTCACATCTATAAATTCTGTCAGATAACTTCAGATCTTTTTTTATGTTTCCACAACAGCTGCAAAGCTTTGATGATGGATAAAACCGATCAGCCACAATAAGCTGGATTCCTTTATCGCTGCACTTATATTCAAGCTGTTTTCTAAACCAAAAAAATCCTTGTTCCTGAACTGCTTTGGATAAATGTCTGTTTTTCATCATTCCGCTGACATTCAGATCTTCAATACATATAAATCTTGGTTTTCGATTTACGATCTCAGATATGGTCTGATTCAAATAGTTTTTACGGATGTTTGTTAATCTGTGATTTCGTTTTAATAAAAGTTTTTCCTTTTTGATTACATTATTGGTTTTACAGTAACTTTCCCCTTTCTTATTCTTCTCGTAAGAACGAGAGATACTACGCTGTAATCTGCGTTTCTGTTTTTCTAGTTTCTTTACTTTCTGACTCTTATTAATGTTCTTATATTTAACAGCATCAG
>ENA-OQNN01000834-OQNN01000834.1-human-gut-metagenome-genome-assembly--contig:-NODE-834-length-26435-cov-4.101604_pt1 | contig 26435 bp, 26 predicted proteins | sample MGYA00242624_ERZ504870 | MGnify/ENA primary metagenome ERZ504870 (study PRJEB26092, sample SAMD00036379) | human gut metagenome | host: Homo sapiens | study: EMG produced TPA metagenomics assembly of... | reverse complement strand
CCTGCATGTTAACTTTGTGGATAAAAAATGAGCACCCTGTATTTTGTACAGAGTGCCCAATTTTATTGCTATATAGCAATTATAGTTTATTCAATTATTAGAACTTACCAGCCTTAGCAGCTTCCTCTACGGAAACTGTAACCCCTTATTTTAATGGGTTTTCGCGATTTTTGTTAGCTACCAGTATGTTACGTATTCATTTTTGTATTATTCTATACAGCTTCAACCATGTTATTTTATATAAGAAGAAAAGCCCTCACTCTTCTGCGGGCAGCTGCATGATTGTAAGGACTTTTTCTTATTTGAGGGATATATTTAATGTACCAGATTCTACCTCATCTGTCACTTATTATCGTGCGAGATAGTACGACGGATTTCGACATTACAGACTCTTCACCAATACCTGGAATCCTGCTGCTTTCAGCTTCTTTACCACCTTTTTTGCAGCCTTCTTGGTATTATATCTCCCAACCTCAACTCTGTACGGAACTGGACCTGACACTTTTCTGACAGAAGCGGTAAATCCTTTTGCTTTTAAATCGGCAGCCATAGCTTGTGCGTTGGTCTTAACACTATATACACCGGCCTGAATGTAATACTTTGCTTTTGGTTTGGCTACAATATCCTTCCCGATGATTCCCTCTGCGATCAATTTTCCGTGCGCATCCATACCAAGTTTTTTCGCTTTGGCATAATCGTCCTTGTTATCACAGAAGAAAGATTCTACCAGGACAGCTTTTGCCTTGGTCTTTCTGGTCCAGTATAAACCTGGACGTTCTTCGGCTCCTCTGTCATGCCAGACAGTGCCAAGCTTCGCGCTGATCCGCTGGGCTTCCGGAAGTCCATTCGCATTGTAGCAGTATGCTTCACAGCCATATGCCTCTCCATTAAAGGCATTCAGATGAAGCTGGACAGACAGATCATAGTTCTGTTTATGCTCTTCTTCAATGAAATACTTGATTTCATCATTCAGGGAATGCAGCTGACCTTCCGGAGCAATACACAAGGTTGCCTCATGACCTGCTGTCTTAAGCCATTTGCACACATAAGGTGCCAATTCTTTGTTGTACTTATATTCGTTCACGCCACCCTTGCTGGTGCCATCTGCAGATGAGATGATGCCACCGCCATAGTTCGCGTGACCTACACAGATAAAATATTTCATGTTGAAATTCTCCTTTCAAAAAGGAGGGCGATCACTCGCCCTCGTCAATATCTTCTCCATCTTTATTGATTGCCTTGTCTGCCACTTCCAGTCCCTTGATCAGAATCTTTGGGACGTCCACTCCCATCTCCACCAGATTCTCACAAATAGACCTGATCTCATTTACTAACAGGGATGCCAGGACAAAGAAGCCAAGTAACGTGGTGATTCCCAGATCAACGCCAAGCGTCTTTCCAATCTCTACAAACACTGCAGATGCTCCAAAGGCTACCGCAATCATGATCCAGTAAGCCAGTTTTTTCAGGACCCCTTTCCAGCCGGCTTTGGAATTTTCCTTGTGTGTCAGTCTGGCTTTCATCCAGCCTGTGATCCAGTCAGCAACATTAAATGCCAGAAATAATGCAAACAGGATCCAGTGCTCTCCAAAGATATAGCTCAATACAGCAACAGCTGCGCCAACAATGGCATTATACGTATCAATCACCTTCATAATTATGTGTTCTCCTTCTTATTATATTATTTTATGGTATAAAAATAAGACCGGTTACGGTCTCGCTCTAATCTCCATTTTATATTCCTCCATTTAGTTTTCTTTGAAATTTTGCATTTTCTCCATTTTATCCACTCTGAGATTAAGTTCTTGCATTGCTTTTACAACATACGCAATCATCTGTAAATTATTGACAGATTTATAATATGGGTGTCCGTCAAGTACTCCGCCACCATCGACAAGATTAGGATCAAGCTGTTCAAGCTCATCTGCTATAAAGCCAATCTTGTATTTCTTATGGGAATCTTTTCGCTCGAATGAACGAATTTTCATTGATTCTATTATTTTTGTGGCGTCTTCTACTTCGGTGTCTTTTATGTCACCTTTTAGTCGAATATCAGAAAGAGCTGTACTACATACCCTTCCGAGACTAAACCATTTCCACGATCCATCAAGTCTGGTTTGAATCCAAATTGATCCGGCGTACGAATCTCCGTGGTAAATAAAAGCTCTGTTTCCGGCTACTTTCTCGCCGAGATATATTCCTACCGCAGTATTCGAACCAGAACCGCCCACATTATACCCAACGTAAATGTTTCCAAAATTTCCGTCAACTGCCAGTGGGATTATTCCATTTTTAGCGTTATAAAAGCTGAAGAAATTTTCATCATCTGTACCTGTTGCAGCGCCAAAGCGCCAGTCTACTGATCCTCTATTGGACTGATACTCGTAGGTTGTATTTATTATGTTATTACTCTGAATATAACCGCCAATGGACATGTTACCATTGGTTGCTATACCTTTTCCGTTATATGCCCGAATCCAATCGGCATCCGTCATATACCAGCCACCACCATAATCCTCGCTATACCATCCTGTATTACCACGCGATCTAAACCAATTAGATGCATATATGGTATCTGTATTTATATCTGCAGTCGCAGTTATTGTTTCTCCCTGCACTTTACCAGGAGTGGTAATATCTCCACTGTATAAACTCAGACTACCATACATCGTGATTGTTTTATCGAAAAACTCGAACCCGGCACCACTTTGTATAGATGTTCCGGTTCCCATTTTTCCAAGTTTTATGGATGTTCCGTCAAAGTATAATATTTTCTGGCTGCTATTACCATTGTAAATAGAATAGGATTCATTTGCTGTCATTGTGTTTGCCACAATATCAGATCCGGATATTTTTCCACCTTTCAGCGTAGCTCCTGTAATTGAACCGGATGCTGTAATGTCCTGCGCAAAGATTTCATCTATATCCATCCTGCCGCCGGATATAATTGTTTTTTTACCATCTTTGTTCTTAATCACAAGACTTTCGGTAATCAATTCCGTAACACGATCAGTCAGAATAAAATTTGTACTGGATTCACCTGACTCAACAAGCCAGGTGAATTTTTCCGCGGTTTGACTGGCTGTGGTTTTTATATTGTTCACCTTTTCATCATTGGTGCCCATATAGGATTCAACTGTACTTTGGAACTGCCCGGCAGTTTGAATGTATTCAGATGTATTTGTCTTGAATTTTTTATACTCTTCCTGAGCCTTATCATAATCTGTTTTAAACTCTGAAAACTTAGAGCTTACACCGCTGGCCGTCTGCTCTACTTCTCCCAGTTTGGAATACATCGTAACGCGACCAGACTGCAGTTCTGTAATTTCGTCCTCGGATATTATAGCGGATATCTTTCCCTGCACTATGGAGAAATTTGTTTCATTTGCCTGAAACTTTTTTAGGATGGCATTCTTGGTAAATATGGATACTTCTTTTTCAAAGCGCACACTGCCTCCCTCCTTTTCTTTTTTGGAAAAATTCATAATAAAAGGCACCGCTTGGGTGCCCTTTAGCATGAATTCTTCTTTTCTGCATACAAAATAGTGATTGCCAGTTTTCGAACAAAATACTAAAAATCAAAGAATACACGGCAGATACTCTACCAATAGATTATCCAATTGGCATTTCCATGTGCGCAAATGATTCTAATTCCTACGGATATCCATTAGGATATTCAACAATTGTCACTATTAAATGTTCCTTAAATAGAAGCGTCCAATTTTATTCGACATATAATGGGAAAATTGGTGTCAGAATGGATACCACAAATGGTACATGGAGTGACTGGAAAACATTACTTTAAACATTCGAGCTTCACTATTACACAATTTTAGTCCATACACCTTTTTTCATATCGAGCAGCGGTGATACTTTTCACTAATTTTTGAATGCGATATATATTCCAATCCTATTTTTATTAGTACTTTTAAATAACCTTGTAGCAATTATTTGAGTTAATAATCCAGCCAAAGAATTCCTCCGTTGCTCGATATGAAAAAGATTGGGATAAAGATCATGTGATTTTATGACATTCATCATTTTAACTTAACAAATTTATTTTCAATTATTCCAGTGAGGCTAGCCCCAATAATAACAAAACTGCTGGCTTCTTGTAGATATGTTGCTTGAAAAGCAATAAAATACCCACTTCCAAAAGAAAAAGGATTGTCGGATGGTTCATAAAAGAATCCAATAATAGCTTTGTATGATTTTCCTTTTAATTCCGAAGAAAACGTATTTTCACCAGAGATCACCTTACAAAGACTTATTGAGCTTTCACTATTTAATTTGTTGAGTGCCGCTAGAAGTGTCATCTGTCCGGCATCCAAAGCATAATTTTTTGATGTAATTTTATTCAGAATCGCATCTGCCATTTTATCGTAGTCAATCAGCTGTGGTTCTCCTGTGCCAACAAGGAGCAGCTGATCTGAGGTTTCTGGGGCTGTTTTGGTTGAAAGTGCATTTATTGCTTGATCTGCCATATTAGTTTTCCCTCCATATTGTTATTTGTTTTCCGGATCTTGTGGTAAGATATTTTCCGGATTTGGTTGTAAGGTTATATGTGTCGTAGGTTGTGAATCTGCCGGCGCAAGCGCCGCCGAATTCGTAATCTTTGTTCTGAACTGTAATTTGATAGCCATATCCCAGATAGTATTCTCCTGATTCAGTCTTTCGCCTCCAGGTAAACCATTTGTCCGGATAGTTCTTTGTTACATCCTTTCCCTTTTGGTAGACTGTCGCGTACAATGTCGTGGTGTCATTTCCGTTGTCCAAGTACCGAATGTTATACAGAAGCGTTCCGTCTGTTACACCTTGAAGTTCCGAATTTGTTTCCTTCAAAGATGCCTCAAAGCCTTTTACACTTGATTCTATCTTCGTTACATTCTGCTGAGTTGTTGCAATGGCTTCCTTAGCCTGGTCTGCAGTCTTCTGAGCAGCGGCTATATCACTACTCAGACCTTCTGCATCTGCCAGAACAATAACTGTCTGGCTGTCCAGCTCCTGTGTACTGCTGCCTGCGGCGTATAATGTAGCGCGAATTGCTTTAATGTCAGAACTTGAAGGTGTATAAACCTTCTGCAATTCATCAGCAGTCGGCTGATATTTTACGGAATAATTTATGCCATCTGTGGACTCTTCCACTTTGTACCGCCCTGTATAGCTGTGTACTGTACCATTATCCAACTCCAGCGCGGAAAAAGTCACACTTGCCGGAATCAATGTTTTTCCATCTTTTTGCTTACGGATAGCAAGAACAGACGCCCGCAGATTGTAGTTAATACCAATCTTTCCGTCTTTCGCTTTGCTGATGGAAAATCTCTTTTTAATGCGTGAGCCACCGCATATTGCAGTAAGGTAAGCACCGGATCGGGTAGTCAGTCGCAAACCTGACCGGGTAGTTAAACATCTTTCACCGGAGCCATACACTGCTTCTATATCAACATATCCATCATCCGTGGACATTGATTTTACATAATATGTTCTAAGCTTCGCATTCCAGTTACCGGAAACTCCTTCTGATACCGCCACTTCAAAAACCGCATCATATGATACATCCGTATCTCCTAAATACACCGTCATCCTTGTATAGCAATCGCTGTAATCTCCCCCGGATCCATCCGTGTTGGTATGAACCACATGGGAATCATTATCCAGGGAAGCTCCAAGAGCATCCAGAGTAGAGATACCTGATAATACTGAAAGCGCCTGCTGTGCGGTATCCGCTGCTGCAGATGCAGTACTGTTTGCAGCCGCTGCTGTCTTTTTGGCTTCTGAAGCGCTCTGATCAATAACTGTAATATTCTGATCCAGCCGGGTATACATCTGGTTCAAAGATTGTCCGGATTCATCCATCCAGATCCGGCTGCTCTTAATAGTTGAATCACTTCCATTAATTGCCGATACCACAGACGGAATATCAAGCTTTGTGCCGGCAATGGCTGCATCATCGGATACCATCTTATTTACGATCAAACCGTCAGCAATGGCTTTTTCCTTGATTCCGGTTGAATCAATAAGTACACCAGTACCAGTCTCATCAAATAAAGAAAATGTAAAATTCTTCCTGACATCCTGACCAATCTGAATACGAACATTTCCGTTTTTGTCACTCCACTGCGCTGTGGGACCTTTGATCAGAAGTCCTCCATCTGGATCCATTATGGTGAATTTGCTTGTAAGGATTGTTCCAGCCTGTAAATCTCCCACAGAAACATATTGAATTACTGCATTTTTAATTAAAGCTTCTTCCAATACTGCATTCTGTGATGTGAGGTGAATATTCTGTAGTTCTCCGATACCGGCAGCTCCGGAAAGAAGATTCTTGATGTTTCCGTATAATACATCCAGATTTTTTACTTTTTCCTGTTCCACTTCCAGCTTTTTTATTGTTGCATATTTTAAATCAGCGTCTTCCGCTTTAATGTAGTTGGTTTCAATTTGTCCAACAGATACTTTTAACTCAGACAGATCTCCATTCAGAGCATTATATAGTCCCTGAAGATTTCCAACCGCACCACTTCCGGATACCCCCTCTTCAAAATGCAAAATATCCGATACATTGATCGTTCCTGTGTACCGTCCATCATCACTGATTACAGTATTGATAATCTCCTGTGCCGCCTGGAGCTTTTCCCTAGCTTCTTCGAAAGACGGAAGCTTATTCGCCAGTTCGCACTCATCTTTCGTATGATTCTGCGGATACTGTGTAAGCTTGATAATCCGCTGTTTTTCACGTATCCCGGTAGCGGCATCAATCAATGTGATTGTATCTCCCAGAGAAAAAGAGAATCCACTGTATCCAGCTTTCTGTTTCGCCAGATTGATAATATCAGCGCTGTAAGATACTTCCGGCTTAGACAGATCCTTCAGTTTCGCTTCTGCATCTTCCTTCAATGCTGCAGCATCCGTATAGGATTCATCCTTCCAGATGTATGTCTTAACTTTTTTCGTGTACTGATAATTTTCCAGATAGTTCTTTCCATCATTTACCGATTCAACAGTAAGTCCGTCCTGTCCAATTGGAATAATTCTTGTGTAATAATCGTAGGAACTGCCTTTTCTCTGCAGTCTTTTAAGATTGAGCCCGGTAAGGAAAAAGGTTCCCTTATCCTGTCCAACCTGCTCATAAAATGATACCGTCTTTTTCTTGGTGTCATAAACAACTTCACACATGAATGCGGTGCACAGCTTCTGGATTACTCCAAGCGTGTTCGTTTGCAGGATACCTGCATTTCTTTTCTTTGTCACCGTGCATTCACCCACTGTCCAGCCGGATCCAGCCAGGGCAAGCTTGGCCGCATCTGAAATTGTGGAATCTGCAATGCTGAAAGAGCTCCATGGTTTAGCTTCCAGTTCTTCCAGATTCAGCACTGCTACAAAAGATAGAAATCCATCTGTACTCACACCTTTTTCTTTTACTACATATTCATCATCCTGAGTCTCAATATAGAATTCCTCACAGATTTCATGATGACGGGCCATGTATGTAAAAGAGAGCGTCCGGTCACCTGTAGTAACGTCGCCCTCAATCTTTAAGTCCTTGTATTTAACAATATGCCCTATGGCATTGTGGTTTGTATCGTAGATCTTAAGCATAGGGCCTCCTTCTTTTAATCTTCAGAAATCATAAAAATAAACGGTTCCAGCTCTGCGCTGGTCAGATCCAGCCCTTCAAATAATGATAATGGCACTTTTTTAGGCTCAAAATCGGTTTCCTGGATTGCCAGCTCATTAAGTTTTCTTTGATACTCCTCCATACTTTTACCTGGACGGAGACTTATGCTTATATCCTGCACAGGTCGTTTTTCTGCCTCTGCAGCTTTTTGCTCTTCCTCCCAGGCTTTCCGTTCTGCGGCTGTGTCTCTGTACTCTTCAATGATTGATTTCTTCGTTTCCTCATATGGCTGCAATGCCTGAACAATTGCTGCTTTATTTTTATTAATTGAAAAAGCAAGCTGAATTTTTCCGGAAAGAATCTTCTTCCCTGATTCTTCAAATTTCTTTTGTTCCATATTCTGGAACTGCATAATCCCATTGTATGCTAATATCATTTCCTGATTTGTCACTTTCAAAAATCCTCCTTAACACACATATTTCTTTGAAAAATTTATGTTTTTTCAACATTCCTGGTGATTTTCCGCAATTACATAAATCTTGGACGGTATTTAACCGTGATATCCATCCAGGTATTATCCAATGTGATTCTGTTCGTTCCCGGCATAAGTACCGGCAGGCTCCAGATGTCTACATCAGCGGATTTATTTACTCCTGCCTCTGTGATTTTTCCGGTTTCACCATCCAGGATAACGGTTTTATCCTTTGTTGTATTCCTGATTGTAACCGGCAGGCTCTCCCCTGTATCCGGATTACGATTAATTCCCTTAACCGTGAATGCTGACGCACCTGCAGCACGCGGAGTAATTTCCACAATGCAGGGCGTCCAGATATTTCCAGGGTTTGTTATTGCTATTTCCAACATTCCGGATGCAGACTGTGAATATGGAGAACCATCCGGTTTTTCAGCGTATTCATAGCACGAAAAATCAACCGTAATCTTGCTCAGTCTATTGGATGTTACCCGCAGTTTTCCAAGTGGGTTTTCAGCAAAATCATGTTTTACCATATATCCGCAAAATTTATGGTCGAACTTATCCAGTTCCAGGATGACCGACTCGGACATCATCTTGGAAAGCAAGGTGCTGCAGTTCTGCAGGATTTCATTCCGATTCGCACCATATACCAGGAAAGTGATCTGTATTGTTTTAAACCCGATGGAACTGTTGACGAAAAATGGCAGTGGGCTGCCCCTCTGCCATTCGCTTTCATTTTCGATATTCGAAAAAGCCGGAGTCACATTCCACTGCCTGGCCTGTGCCCCGGATATATCCCAGCCATTTATTTTCATCTCAGCCGCCCCCTTGTATGCCTTGTAGCTGCCATTTCATTCTTGATATTTATGTCTTCCCGGATTTCTCCGACCAATTTGTCTTTATCCATGAATACCTTTAAGTTCTTCATGGTGCTTATCATGCTCTCCGTCATGGCTTCCATGGTTCTCATCATTGAATCCATTTTGCTCAAAATATCGGCATTATCTGCCTGTGAGCTTCCATCCCGCTTCGTCTGCCGTTCAGACTGCTGCCGGATCAGCCTGTTAAGCTTTTCAATTCCGGCAGCCCCTACATCCAGAGATCTGTCTGCCAGGAACCGGTCCGGGTTTGTAGCAAAATTATAAAGGTTTTCTGCCCCCTGTGGATTGATCACTTTATCACCGGTAAGCATATTCTGCATGATCGCTCCAGCCGATTTACGAAGGACATACTCCTGTGCGTTATTTTCAAAGAGCCATGCCAGCTGATCTTCCAGGATATTCTCTGCTCCGGTTCGAAGTCCCCGCTTTTTCATTGCCGCCAGTATAGCTTTCTTCTGCTTAGATGACGGCTTTGCATCCGCTTCCACGCTAAGGGCATCTGCTATCTTCTTTACAGTGGAATCATTCACACTCCTGCCGTATTTTTTTACAATATACTGCCACAGATCTGAATGTTTCTTTTTCTCTGCATCCGACACGGATTTCTTATGTGCCTTGCTTGCATTTATCAGCTTCTGTACTTCTGCAATCTCTGCCGGTTCCTCAGCTGCGCCCACAGTCACTTTATCCAGTTCTTTCTTTTGCGCCGGCGCAATTTCTGTCTTGGATATATTTCCAGAAGTGCCGGATCCGGAAGAAGCTGAACTGGAAGCAGCTGCTCCACTGGTTCCGGAAGAAGCTGACACATTTTTTCCAGCCGGCGATACATTTACATCAAGCAATGTTCCGCCGGTTCCTGCTTTCTGAATTCCGGCGATCAGACTCCCTACAATGTCCTCACCAATCTGGCCAGCCTGTTCCACCAGAGACTTCAGGCCGGTAGATAAGCCCTCATTCAGCTTTGCAACCGCGGAAGCATTTTCAGCCGCCAGATCATCCAGCTGTTTCTTATAATCTTTCCTGGTGTCACTTATCTGCTGGTCAATAGCATCCCGCGTAGCCTGTGTATCTTTTTTTGCCTGCCGGTCTGCTATCTCCTGCTTTTCTTCCCAAAGCTTGTTAAATTCATCCAGCTGCTCTGCAGTCATCTGATTCAGGCTGTAAATATTGGCGGCTGCTTCTGGTCCTGCATCTTTCAATTCCTGCAGCAGCCCCTCTGAAAGTCCCTTTCCGCTCAGTTCCTGTAACTGGTTTTCCCACAGTTTCAGTCCTTCAACCTGGGTATTCATATTGTAAATCAGACGATCTGCAGTATATCCGGAAGCATCCCAGGCATCATAGTTATTCATGGATGAAAGGATGTCTTTCTTCCGATCAGCTATGACGCTGTCCCTTTTTTCTTCCAGATTCTGTATGGTCTCATTTAGTTCTTTTTCAAGCTTTTCCCGCTTATCATTGTAATCTTCATCAAGCTGCAGCTTTTCTTTTTCGTAATCTTCTTTGGCTTCCAGGTACTTTTTGTCTGCTTCTATGCGCTCATCCGTACCGGCTGTGAACTGTTTTCTGGCAATATCCCAATATTCCATCTCTGCCCTGGCGGACATGGAATAATAGGTCTGGTAGGTCTCCAAAAGGGATTTCTGTACTGAAGCCTGGGTCTTTGCAGCTTCCTCTCTGGCTTTGGCTACCTCTTCCTGCTTCTCCTGCTTTTCCTCGTAAATCTGAGTGTCCAGTTCCTGGATCTTTTGTGTTGCTTCATACCAGGCATCAGTTCCGCTCTTTAAATTCTTTCGAACGGTGGTCCAGTAATTTTTCTCCTGGGCTAAAGAAGCAGCATGTAATGTCTTGTACTTTTCCAGCCGTTTTTCAGCAGCACTGAGAACCTCAGAATTATAAGTTTCTGCATCCTTAGTAGTTTTCTTTTGATTATCTCCGGATCCGGTAACTTTTTCTTTGGATACGCCAAAATTGTTCTTTATACTGCTGCTCAGTGCCTTGCTAATCGTGGAACTGCTGTTAAGCTTATTAAGCTGAGCGGTTGCCTGTTTATAGGCCGTGGATCCTTTTACAGCTGTATCACGTATCTGCTGCCAGTACCATTTTTCATTGTCCAGGGAAGCTTCATGGCTCTTATTGTATTGCTTAAGCCAGCTGGTTGCGTTTTTCAACACAGACTGGGACATTTTTCCAGCGGCTGCAGTTGCTACCTTTGTGTTTTTAGTTATACCAGACGCAGTACCTGCAGGTAACTGATAGCCGACTTCTTTCTCAAATTTCTTTGATGGAGAATGGATCTCTGCTGCTGCCTTGGCTGCGGCAATACCTGCATTGATCATTCTTATTGAAGCGCTGATGACCTGGGACTGGCCTGCTGATATACCTTGTGCTACACCAGCAGCCGCGTTGTATCCCGCAGTGTAAAAGCTATTCTGATAGGTCCGAACCGCGGCCACTGCCTGGCTTGCCATGGTTCCGGAAGCGCTGATTGCGCCACTTTTTCCGGAATTTATACCAGTCTGATACAGCTGAGCGGCTACCGTTCCGGCTTTCTCGTATTCGCCTTTTTTCTCTTCGGCTGCCTTCGCTCCGGCGGACGCCATCTCGCCACCAGCCTGTTCAACGCCAGACTGCTGATCTTTAATTGAATTCTGGGTTCCTTCTCCTACAGCAGTACCCACATCTTCACCTGCAGACTGTGCATCTGCTGCCTGCTGCTGGATCAGTGCCAGAAGTTCCTGCATAGCTGATACCGCCTGCGTACCACCGGCATTAATTCCTGCCTGGATTTCTTCCGGGATCTGGATACCCGCTTTATTGGCGATTTCTGCCACGCCCTGGATTGTTCCTTCAATAGTTCCGTTCAGCTGATCTATTGCCTGTTGAGGGGTTATCTCACCGCTTGCAATTCCATCTGCAAGTCCCTCTGGGATCTGTACACCGCATTCCTGCGCCATCTGGACAGTCTGCATGAGAGATTCCTGTGTGGCTGCCGGAAGCTCAGCCCAGCCTTCTACAGCCGAAGCAACGGCATTGTCAATGGACTCGCGCAGATCAGAAAAATCATAATCTGTGGATCCAAGCTCTCCCACTGCCAACTCATAAGCGGTCTTGTTTGCCGCCATCACCGTTGCTGTATCCTCAGAAATGTCCATTGCATCAGTCCACTTCTTGGAAATACCTTTCAGCTGTTCAACACCGTATTCTCCCTGGTTATCCAGAGTCCATACCATGTGCTGGAGCATATTAGCCGCATCAGTTCCTTGCTCCTGGATTGCCTGGATAAACTCTGCGGAAAAGATCGCTTGCCCGCTCTCATCTGTGGCTTCTTTTAGGCGCTGGAGATTCTGCTGATAATTCTGGATTCCATCCACCCAGGACTGCAGGTTTTCGTTCATCTGCTCTGTGGTGATATCATCCCCACCATCGAATTTATCTGCAAAACTGATTTTATCCTGCAAATCAGCCTTGATACAATCCATGGTGGAATTGTATTCATCCAGGATCTGACGCATGGCAGTCTTGGCAGCGTCTGCAGCTTCCTGGGAGCGTTCCATGGTTTTGTTGAACCCTTCCAGGGCTGTGCCAGCTCCCACTGCCGCAGCTCCGGTTGCCTGGATTGCATCTGCATTATCTCCCTGTGCTTCTGTATTATCTTCTGCTGCGTCAGTACCGTCTTTTGTGGCTTTTATGAGCTTTTCGGCACTTTCAGTATAATCTTCCTTCTTCTTTTCGTTTTCTTCCAGGGTCTGGTTCTGTGTATCAATAACGCCATTTAATTCATCTTCCTGATCGGTCAGCGCTTCTACACTGGTTGCCAGAATTCCAGTTGCATCTCCACTCTGTGTAATAGTGCCGGTAAGCACTTCAAAACGATTTCCCATTTGATCATTCGAAATCGCCTTTTCTGCCATTTGATATTCTTCAAGAGAAATAACTCCATCATCAAGAGCCTTTTTGTATATCTTTAGTGCTTCAGTCTGATAATCAATGGCACTGCCTGCATCAAACTCAAGTCCACTCTGCAGAGCAATATTGATATCATTTTCATGCTCTTTTACTTGATTTATAATATCTAATTCGTCCTGTAGCAACTTTTTCCTTGTTTCTACGGACTTTTTCTGTTCTTCTGCCTGGTCTTTTACTTTCTGTGCTTCCAGAGACTCATTCACAAGATCCTGAGTAGCTTTCACAAGAGCCTGTTGAACTGCTACATCCTGGTAATTTTTTACCAGCTTTTCTAGTTCATCATTTGTAACATTCAGCTTGTCATTTTCAGAGTCGTAAGCCCCTGCCAGTTCTGGAATGGACTCTGACAGTTTATCTACGATAGCCGCCATTTCCTGTTTCTGAACAGCTGTACGGTCTTCGACATTATTCAGTTCTTCCAGTCTGTCAGCCAGAGCACCTACATTTTCCACTGAATCAAGTGTTCCGGTAAACTGATCATCAATGGCCTGTACATTATCGGCAACTTTCTGGGAGGATTGTACAACTTCATCGTACATCTCTTCCATTGCATCTTTTTGAGGTGTAATCACATCTGTTAATCCTGATATAATATCAGTTAACAATTCCACGCCGCCCTGTAACGGTCCAGAAATATATTCATAGGCGGCAATGCCAAGGCCTTCGGTCGCAGAGCTTAACTCTGTTAATTTTCCCTGCAGATTATCCTGCATGGTATCTGCCATATCAGAAGCAGCACCAGAACAATTTCTCAGACTCTCCTCATAGCCAGCTACCTGATCAGCGCCGGTATTAAGAAGCATGTTCAAGCCCTTAATTGAGTCAGACGTAAAGGTTGACATGAGAGCCGCCTGTTTCTGTGCATCTCCCATTCCATCTGTAGCATTTTCTACATCTTTTAGGACGTCCGTCATGTCGCGGAAGTTTCCGTTGGAATCCATGACTTCTACAGAAGTATCACCAATGGCAATCTTTCCGTCCTTCATCTTACTGGTCAGATCTCTCATTATGGCAGCAAGGGAGGTACCAGCTTCACTGCTCCGGAGTCCGTTGTTTGCCAATGCTTCCAGGAAAGAGGTAGTGGTCTCAATGTCCTGACCGGCGGCATTCATATTGGCACCACAGTTCTTATATGCCTCGCCCAGCTCTGCTGCTGTAGTAGAACTGTTTGCTTGTGCATATGCCATCATATCTGCTAAATGGGTTGACTGTGAAGCTTCCAGATTAAAAGTACTGATATTGTCTGTTACGACCTGTGATGCATCTGCCAGATCCATATTAGAAGCGGCTGCCAACTGCAGAACGCCATCAATTCCAGAAAGAGTCTGGTTTACAGACCAACCAGCCAGGGACATGTTTGTCATAGCATTGGCTGCTTCAGTAGCTGAGAATTTCGTACTACTTCCAAGGCTCTTTGCCTTATTTTCCAGTGCTTCCAGCTCTGATCCGGTTGCTCCAGAGATAGCCTCCACTTCACTCATTCCAGCTTCAAAGGAACTTCCGACTTCCACCACATACTCTGCTGCTTCCTTTGCCTTATCACCAATTGCCGAAATAGCTTCTCCTGCAAGTTCCAGGCCCTTTGCTGCTAAAGCTTCTCCAAAACCTTCCTTCAAGCTCTCTCCGAACTCTTTCGTAGTAGTGATAACTGTCGTTGTTTCTTTCCCATATTCGTTTATGCTCTTTGCGCATTTATCCGTAGCATTTTGTGCTTCTTGCAGATACTTTTCATTCTGTTTTAAAGCCTGGTTATTTTTTTCTATATCATTCTCGGCGTCACTAACTTTTTTAGACCAGTCCGATACTTTTCCTTCGCACTTCTGGCACTCCAAGCCCTGTTTTTCAACAGCCTTCTGAAGGCTTTCCACTTCCTTTGACTGCTGCTGATACTCTTTTGTACCATCCTTTCCAGATTTCTGCATGTTTTCCTGGGCTTTTTCAGCCTCTTTCAATGCCTTGGAAAGTTCTTCATATCGCTGTGCGGCTTTCTGCGATACCTTCTGTGCATTTTCCAGTCCTTTTTTCGCAGACTCCGCCCTTTTCTGATAACTCTCAGTCTGCTTTGACAGGTTTTCCTGCTTTTTAGTCAGAAATTCAAGAGAATTGGCATTTCCCTTATATTCTGTGCTGAGTTTTTTCAGTTCAGAATTTAGCATTGCACTTTCTTTTTTCGCATTTGATACGCCCTGTGAAAATTGTCTTTCTCCGTCCAGTGCAAGTACAATTCCAATTTTCTTTCCTGCCATAGTTAGTCCTCCCAACAAAAAATCCACATAAAAAGAGCACCTCATACCGAGATGCTCTTTTTACATGGATTTTTATTTATACTTATTTCTTGTATATTGGGACTTCTTCAATGTGGGTTTTATACACCACCGGTGATGTAACCCATTTGACAAATTTCTTTATCAGAGCCCCTATCAGTATTGCAAATAATAACAATACAAACAATATTACCAATAACATATGCCACCCACCTTTCTGTTTTTCTTAATTATAATCCGCAGCTCTGCCAAATTCAATATCTTTTCGCAAAGCTGCGGAAGAAAATCAGAAAAATGAGTCAAGATTTAATTCTTCATCTTTTTTCTTTAAGCCGTTAAAATCTAAATACTCATTATAAATCAGATAGAATTTCCGAAGTGTCATACCGAACACTTCTTTTTCACTATAATTGAGCACCTTACATCCCACATACAGTAACCGGGCTACGTTTATAGCCCGGTCTCCTGGTTTGGGTTTTCTTCCTCTTCGTCTTCAGAATCTTCATCATCACTGTCAGGATCCGGCATAGAAAAACCGTATGCTTCCAGCAAGGTAATAGCAAGCTTCTGCATTTCAGCTGGCTTTATAAGTCCGTCAATGGCTTCTACTTTTACTTCCTTACCTGTATCCACGGTGAGAAATGCAGCCACAACACTATAAAGTGTTTTTATATCTTCTGAATCGGTTTTATAGTCAGCAACTCTCGCAATTGCCGGCATAATTTTCACTAATGCCTTATTACAGGTTTCCTGGATTGCTTCAATTGCTCCAATGGTGAACAGGATATTGTATTCCTGTCCACCCATAACAACCGGAGCTCCTGTTGGTCTTAAGTCGCTCATACAATCTCCTTTAATTCTTACGCAGTAATTGTTGCCTGTTTGTTCAGCCATGCTTTCGCTTTAGCTTCGCTGTCAAATACGAGTTTTTTACCAATAGACATCTTACCATCGACTTCCACTGGGTATGCTTTACCTTCAATGGTGGCAGTCTGGAAGTTTGTAGTGTCACCTTTTGTCTCAGCACTTTCTGTAGGCTCACTGTGCTGTACTTTATACAGCCAGATAACAGTGAAACTAACCACACCATTTTTCTTTCTACGCTTATAGAAACCAACTCCAAAGTATGGAGCTTCGTCTTCCGATCCGATTTCAATACTCTCTGGAGTTTCTTCCTGTCCTGAATCTCCTGCTGACCCTTTTACATATGTATGACCAAGCAATTTCGCCTGATTCTCCAGAGACAGATCATCCACTCCAAGAGATGTCCCCCAGTCTCTTACAGATTTGTCTGTTTCAGCAACTCCATCATCTGCCCGAAGTTCTGCATCATTTTTATTTGGGGTTCCATTGAAGTTGATTGCTTTTGCAACAACAAAACCTTCTGTGTACTTATTTCCGTCTGCCCACTTTGCTGCTACAGGATATTTCATACCAATATGTGCCATGTGCTATTCCTCCATATCATAATCATTTTCAAATTCACATTCGAATACAATGTGTCTTGTTTTATTATCTGGTTCCATCAATACGGTTACATCAGGATACGTTCCACCTTCTTCCAGGATCGCCCTGCGAATTTTTCTTTTTGCTTCCAGGTAATCCTTAGTTGATGGCAGGAAATAATGAATCTGCATTGAGGATATATCCTCTACAGGCTGATTGTCCGCGAATAGTTCTGCACCATCCTTCACATAATTAAAGGTAATATACTCGCTATTTCCACCGCCAAAGAAATCTGATGTCACCGGAATGCCAAGAGGCTTCAACGCTTTTATTATCTTTTGATTTATTGTCACAGCTTGTCCACCTCCGCGCCAATTACCTCTTCCATAACCTGCATTACTGCATTTTCGCTTTGTGCTACTGCTGCCGCGCGTACAGGTCTTGGCTCCTGGCCGTGTGACCTTACACCATATTCCAGATAACCCATTTTTTCAGCATTTCTAAGACCATTTTTATCAGTTCCATTGGGTTTTACCACAGCAAACACTCCGAGACTATTGTCTCTTGCGTTTGTAGCAGCTATGGAAGCTTCCAGTTCGCCTGTTGAATACGGTTTTCCGTATTTATCCCTTCTGTTAGCTGCGGATCTGATCTGTGTTTTCAGGTTTTTTTCTACAATTGGGGCGGCCTTATTCACTGCTTTTTCAGCCATTTCATAAGGATTTGCCAGCTTATTCAACATCTCTTCAACATCTTCAAAACCTGTTATCGTCATCCTTGCCATTGTCCTACCTGCGCTTTCCCACGTTCACGCATCTGACAAGTCAGCTGCACCTTCATGGATTTATTTTTCTGAAATCTGCGCTTTATGTCATAAATATCACCTGTAGATTCATCCACCAGGAATGATTCTCCAGAATAATTACACGCCATAATCTCAACAATCTGATCTGCAGTATAGCCATTCTGTTTTGCAAGGACTTCATCATCTCTGGTGCTGTCGCGGAAGTCTGCTGGAATACCACCGATAAATTTATATGTTTCCTCCATCGTGATTCCATTATCATTTATTGTTGGATCCATTTTCTTTACCGGCAGCGAAATACTTTTATTCCACATCCAGACCATTCCCTTCCAATGTCATACGAAAAACCTTTTTTCGATACAGATCCAGATACATTCGTGTATCTGAACGATCATTCCCAAGATATGCTTTTACATATAATGTCACGGCAGTAAGAACTCTTGAATCATCCGTATCCTTCCGAAGAATATCAGGAGGTACACCGGAGGTTTTCATGTCCTCCAGTGCATCTGCAATATAGTCGCTGATATCATCGTTATACACATTAATACCTTCTGCGATTCCACATCGTTTTTTTATTTTTTCCAGCATTTACTCACCATCATTTCAACAGCAGATAACCATTTACAAACGCTTTCTCATCTCTTACTTTGACGTCCTCTCTTTCAATAGCACGGTAAATAGTCAGATCTTCCTCAAATGCGTTAAGTGTACCGATAGATGCAATATTGGAAGTCATGATCGTAGTTTTCGCACGATCAAAGTACCAGATACCTTCTTTCAGATCTCCGATTATAATCGGAATCTTGGTTTCACTGATTTCAAAGTAACCTGCAATTTCCGCTTTTTTAGGTTCTTCTACTTCTGTATATACTCCTTCTGCCTCTTTGTAATAAATTTTTCCTGCTTTTACATCAGTATCTGTCGTCTTTGCATATGTCGGTGTGCTTGACAAATCCTCGTTCGGGATAACTTCAACCGGTATATATGTCCCACCAACAGCAAGTCGCATCTGCATGGTATCTTTTGGATCTGGTGCAAGAAGGTATCTTCCATTGGTGTCCTTCAAGGTATCTAAGTACTGTAAGCCATCATCATTTGTAATAATTTTCGAAGACTGCTTAAACGCTGATCCGAGGGTTACATTAAGCACCTTTTTAATATCATCCAACCCGCTTAATTTCACTTCTTTTTTGGTCTTAATCGCATCTATGATCAGATTGTTCTCAGTTACTCTTGCCTCATCTCCAATCCACTCAATAAGTGTAGAAGCGATATTTGCATCACTGTCAGCCAGGAGCTCATTGGTCACTGGAAAATATCCTGCATATTTACTGATTTCATAATCAATGCGCTCAAACTGTGGAGTATTTTTTGCACCGATCTTACCACCTTCACCAACTTTGGTGAATCCAGTCTGCTGTGAACGCTTCTTAAAGGTTCTGGATCCCTTTACGGTTTTAACACTTTCCTTTCGTACCAACTGTCCTAAAGAGAATTTTGCCTCTTTATATTTATTAATTCGTGTCTGGATATCATTCGGAACAGTATATCCACCATCAGCTTCAGTTCCTTCATTCATGGAATTCTTCACACGGAATCCATTTCTTGCAGCCTGTGCAAACTCTGCTGTAGAATCTGTCGGAGCTCCCGCAGGAGTTTTATTCTCCGGTGTTGTAGCTCCATCATCCAGATCTTTCAGAATATCAAATTTATCCTGAAGCTCTTTCAGTTCATCTTTAGCTTTTTTTGCTTCTTCCAGTTTTCCTTCATTGGCAAGGTTCTTAACTTCATCTTTTTTCGCGTTAATCTTCTCCAGAAGGTCTAATAATTTTTTGTTCACGTCTTTTTCTCCTTTCAAAAAGGGAAATCAAACACCATACCGGTCAAGATCTCCCAATAATTCAGCCTTTATCTTTTCTTTTTCCAGATTTCTCTGATTATCCTCTTTTGCTTTGATTTTTTCCATAACTGCATCTGCAATAGCGTCAATATCCAGAGTTTTATTTTCCGGTTCTTCATGCTGCTTTAATGCTTTTGGAGTCTTTGAATACTCATCAAAGTAATTACTTGTACAAGCTGCTGCCTGTACACTGTCTTCTACTTCAAAATCAAAATAATCAGTAGTATCACTTCCGACCATCCAGGTCTCTTCGTTGATCAGATTATTGATTTCCTCTTCTGTAACCCCTTCTTTGGTCTTCGACATGTATGTCTGCAGGATTGCTTTCTGGCAAATATCCAGAGTATCTGCATCTTTTCTCAGCTGATCTGCATTCATACTTGTAAAAAAGTAACCATTTGTAGGTTTATGAATCATAAAGGTACCATTTGCCGGAATCACGATCCGATCACCGGCACACGCGATTACAGAAGCAATACTGGCCGCAATACCATCAATATATGTGGTAATCCTGGCATTATTGCGTTTCAACATGTTATAAATGGTAATTCCGGCAAATACAGATCCACCTCCACTGTTTATATGAAGGTTAATCTCCTGTATGTCTTCCAGATTTTTCAAGAAATCTGAAATATCAGAAGGACAGGTATCATCATCACACCATTTTCCCCAGTCATCAGATACGATATCCCCAAAAATATTCAGATCTGCTGAGATTTCTGTCTGATTGCAGATTTCCAATTTTCCTACATTCTTTTTCTGATTTTTCAGCAGTAATACTGGCATTCTACTCACCTCCTTTGGTGTACTGTGTTCCAACTTTTTCAAGCGGAATATAATTTCCATTCACAATGAGCTTATCGCCATCCGGATCATCCGGCATATCCAGATATCTCCTCGCTTCATTTGGCTTGTATATTCCATTGTTTACAGCATCTTTTAACATTTCCATCTGTGTCTTTGTATCAGTCCTCAAAATTGCCTTCTCATTAAACTTATAAAAAAATCCATTTTCTTCCTCTTTCAAGCTCAGAACTTTCGCATTGATCTCTTCTTCATACATCTTTAGTCTGTACAAAGCGGTATCAACTAAAAAAGCCAACTGCTGGGTTTCACTGTTTGAATAACTGGATTTTTCATAATTATTGATCTGATTCGGCTTAATACCGAATGCTCCGGCAATCTGAAGTGCGGAATACTTTTTTAATTCAAAAAACTGTGCGTCAGTCAGATTCATTTTCAGTGGAGTAAGCTGTAGTCCGATTGGGACAGGTATTACCCTTCCTGCATTTTTCGGGCCTGACAGTTTATCTGCAAATTTTTTCTGCAGTGCTTTTATCTTGCTCTCTTCCAGATCACCCACGTACTGTAATGCCATGCTTGCACTTAGTCCCTGACGATAAAGGTTATTCATAAAATTCTGACTTTCCAATGCTCCACCCACGGTATCTTGCAGAATTTCCCGCACAGATTTTCCCATAATTCCATTTAAGGAATACCAGGTTTTAAAGTGCATAACCTCACTGGATCTGAACAAATACTGTTCACCGGTCTTGGGATCATTGTACTGATAATACAGTTTCCCTTTTCCTCCAAACACACCAACATCATCCATATATACAGTCACACAATTCGCCTGCATTGGCCAAAGATCCAGGACTTTGTAATGTCCTCCATATTTTTCTCTTTCAAAGGTACCACGCATCCAGATATAGCCATTTCCATAATGCTGACAGTTCATCTCTGTAGTAGTCCACAAAGTTGTGGGTGTCATTATCGTGTTCGGTCTCACAGTCAGAAGCCTGGTTATTTTGCTCGGCTCTGCCCTGATCCGACCTTTAGGCGTTTCCTGATAGTACTTTAACGGCACTTTTCCCATGGTTTCGCTGAGCATTTTTAAGCAGGTGTAATATGTCACCTCTTTCTCAACATCTGGCTTAGTACCAGTTATTCCCAGCCATTCTTTCAGATCATCGTCATCCATGTCTACCGTTGGTCGCGTCATTGCATTCCATGCATTTTTTAATCTGTCTAATATGTTCATGTTACCAGTCACTTTCCAAAAATTGATCTATTCCTTCCTGGTAGCTGGATCCGAATTCATGATACATTGCCAGCTTAAATCCACACAAGGTAGAATCCACAGGGTCAATTCTTTTTGTTGTAGCATCTTTATCTATCTTAATCAGTCCCTGGTTGGTTCTGATCACTGCATTGCTCATTGCAAAATTCAATACAGGATTGTATTCGTACAGGACATTTCCGCAATATACCTGCTCACGGAATCCCTGAGTAGCTTCATTCAAGTGTTTATGGTTCTGGAAAACTTCCTCCACTGTATAACCTTCGTTTGATAGATCCATCATCAGCTTACTTGCATTGGCAGGGTCAAAGCACAGACATTCTATGTTCCAGTCATTCTCTGCACATGTATCCAATACATATTGCATTACTGCATTCTGGTCTACAATCGGAGTATCTGTCACTGTAATAAATCCCATTCTTTCCCAGGCATCATAATCCACTTTATCTTTTGCCTTTCTTTCAGCCAACTTCTCCCGATTCGGAATGAAAGAGTGGGAATACAGTATGTATTTCACAATTTCTTTTCCAGTCTTGTCAAATTCGCCTGATAGAAAGGGAATTACGAATGTAACAGATGTAAGGTCTATTTTGGCTGACATATCGAACCCCACATAAACACTCATTCCATGAGTATCAATAGGGATTTTATTAACCTGACAGGCTTTCCACTTTGCCATGTCCATATATCCGTTTTCTTTTGCCTGAACCCAGATATTCAACATTTTTGTGAGAAATGCCGTCATCTTTTCCGGTATTTCTTTGGCTACCCGCCAGGCTGTACGGATCTTATCCGCGCCATTTTTATAGCTCATCCTAATCGGATTCGCTTTTTTCCAGATGTTTTCATCTTCCAGGTTACGGATATCATCCTTATAATCCTCCGGATCCACTTCGCAGATATCCACCAGATACTCTTCATTCTCCACATCCACATCCGGATCCAGTATCTTAGAGCAGTATTGATACTCCTGCACATAACATGGATAAGTAAGATCCATCCCTGCAGTTGTAATAATCATCAGCAATGGCTCTTTGGTGTTTGCTCCAAGACCAAGATCATAAAACTCAGTAGTCTTATGCTGATGGTATTCATCCAAAATCAGTCCGGCCGGATTGGTTCCATCTCCATTCTGGCCATCCTCTTTCGACAATGCCTTTATGAAGCTTCCAGTTTTTCTGTGTATTACAGCATCCCTGGTGATTTTAAAAAGAGGTTTCAGTGGAGATTTATTCAGCATGAGCTTAGCTTCATTCAAAATAATCTTCGACTGATCCCTCTTGGTTCCAGCAGTATAATATTCGTAATTTTCTTCATTTCTCGTAGCCATAACTGATATTTCATATAAGGCTACACCAGCCTCCATCTGAGACTTGGCATTTTTCCTTCCAACCTCAATAAAAGACTGTTTGAACCTTTTATAACCGGTAATATCTTCGCGCCATCCGTAAAGTTGGCACAGATTAAATTTCTGCCATATCGTCAAGCTGATCGGCTGTCCTGCAAGGTCACCTTTAGAATGCCGTAGCATAGAAAACCAGTCTACAATTTTTGATGCTTCCTCTTCATCCCAATGATAAGGCCATACATTAGCCTGTACATTCTTTGCATCCTCTTTCTTGCAATCCCTAAGGAAGCGCATACAAGCCCATTTATGTTTTTTCCCTGATATTTCTTCCCCGGCCAGACAACGGTTGGCGTAATCTATCAGTTCTTCTTTGATGGTCATATATTGCCAAATTTATTTGTGATAGCTTCCCTTGTCTTATCAGACTTCACTGCTGCAGCTTTTAGTCTGGCGTCAATAGTGAGTCCACACAGGGAAGCAAATTTTCTCATTTCCTCTGCGTATGTGCGCTGAATATCAACCATTGGATTTTTCACCACAATAACGCCATTCCTGGTCTCTCGATCAATGTAATAAGTCTGATCTTTCAATATCTCTGTAGCCTTAACATAGTTAGCAAAAGCATTACAGTAACCGCCCAGATTGTTACGATCCAGGTTCCCGATCAGATTGATCTTTTCCAGTTCCTTGACAATCCTGCGCCACTCTTTTTTTGCCACATTATCAATTAGCCAGGTAGGAGGACGTTTTAATTGATTTTTGTCCGTAGTCACACTGTCTTCTTCTGCTTCCCTGGTCTGCATTGTGATCACAGTAAGATTTCCCCGCTGCTCTGTCAGCGGCTTCCTCGGTCTTCCCATTCATCCTCCCTCCTTCCTTTGCCAACTTTTTATGAGTATTTAGAATTTTGCGCAAGCTATAGGGCAGGCGGGGACGGCAGTGTTTCCCGAAAACTTTTCAAACCGCCCCTCCTGTCTGTGTATAAAAATCTACAAGCATTTTTGCAAGCTTTTTTTCCATCATGGGTTTCTCTTTTTTATACATCTGCTCAATTTTTGAATGTGTATCGTGATGTAATGGCATAAGATTCTGCTTATCGCAGCGTTTATCCCATGCTTCTTTTAACGGAATAATATGATGCACTGTATCTGCTGCTAGGATTACTCCTTCCGTCATGTAGACATACACATCTATCTCGCAAGCACTGAGAATATCAGATCTTGTCAGCTTCCATTCCCTTGAATTATAAAATGTTTTGCTTTTTTGATCTCTGACATTCTGATCATATGTCCGATAGCGTTCTTTATCTCTTTGTTTCATGCAGGGACACCTGCTGCCGGACGGAATTCTTTTCCCGCACCTGCCGCATCTCTTATATATCATCTTTTCTCCAATAAAAAACGCCCAGCCGTGCCGCCAGACGTTTGTGGAAGTATGTATAAGTCAATATTGTACCATTATATCGGCGGTACTAACCGAGTCGGAACAGATGGAACCGAACCACTGACACGCCGGATATAAGCCAGCTGCTCTACCACTGAGCTATGTTCCGGTAGCTGTGCTCCTGATACGTTGCCGTCCAGAATGTCACAGCAAAGCAGGTTTTTCCCTTGATTATCGTACAAGTGAGTCCTTTCCTGCAAAACACATAAACGCCGCTTAACTACTAAGCAGTAACAGTACCTTTGGCCTTGGTCTGGTACTAACCAAATCAACTGCCAGGCTGTGACGCCTGGCGGTCGCTTGTGATCCATACGTGCCGCTGTATCAATCACTTGGAGGTTTCTGTGTTCTTTTCTCTGAACCACATTTTTATTTACGTCTGCAACATTTTTCTGTTTTCCTACCCTCGAAGTACACAGACAGCGTTGCGGCACTTGTCAATCATTTAATAAGGAGCTATTATAAAATCTTTTCACCAAACCCAGTTTATATACTACCATGGAAAAAGCGAACATGACCGAACATTTTATAATTTTCCTAAATTATCTTTCAAATATCTGTCATGACGGATTCTGCAATTATCTTCTGTATATTTGATCCGCCGCTTTGGAAAACGGTAATTCATATTAATGGCTACTGCTGCCCAGGTCATATCATCCAGATAGTAAAAGCGAAACATCATTCTTAAATCACTCTTTGGAATTTTCTCAATAAAATCATCCACTGCATTTACGGCTTCCTGCAGCTCATCTTCCAGGATGTGTAGCTTTGCCACCCTCTTTTTAATCATATTCTTCACCTGGTAAACTTCCGGGACTGGGTAGCCGGTGATCTTGATCGGGCCAATGGTTCCGTCTTTTCTGGTTCCCCTGACGGTATCTGATACTACTCCCTCATTCTCGATCTTGATCAGCCTGCGCTTGTCCCGGTCTATCCGGTCATGTAAGTCCTTGATCTCTTCTCTCAGCTCCAGGTACTGTTCCAGCACATTCTTTTCCATCGGTACCACCTCCCGCTTTCAGTCGTTCCAGTTCCCAGTATGTAGGTGATCTGGTTAATCCATTTGATAACTGTAGCTCTATCACATGTGGATATAATGCTTTTACTCTGGCTTTCACCTTTTTGGTGATGATCTTCCCGTCACCAGAAGCATAGCTGGTTTGTATGATTTGAATAACATCCCCTCTTTTGATTCCATGTTTCTCTTCTAACTCCTGCTGCCGTTTCTCCCACTTTTCCGCTTCTGCTATCGCATATTCAGCTGTAGGATCTTTATATTTTTCATTGTTCATTACACTCTTTCACCTCCTACAAGTCTCTCTTGTCTTCTATCTTTTCTTCCCAGTCGAACTTCTGTCCACAGCTGAAGCAATACTTTGTAATCTCTTTTCCAGTAAAAAGCTGCCCACAGGATGGACAACGGTATATATCAGTTGTTCCTGTACTGCTATCCGGTATTGGCTTTTTCGGTGGTCTCTCCCATCCTGGGTTTAAACGATTCCATTCTTTCTTTGCTTTCTTGGTCCAGGGCAAATCCTTACTTGTCCAATGACACGATTTGCATTCAAGAAACATTTTCCCATTCATTTCATCCCAAACTCTCATGTCACTCTTTCCACATTTCGGGCATTTTCTTTTCATTTCATCTTCCTTTCGCACCTATTCCCTGTTAAATCCCATTTCTTCATAAATGTTATAATTTGCCAGGTCCTCAAACTCTACATCAATGTCCATCTCCTTGTGTGCAAGCTCGTAAGCTTTTGCAACTCCAATCCGGTCTACATAATCCATTGCTGCTTTCCAGTTCTTTAGGAATTTTTTGTTTGCTTTTGTAAATCCCCATGTTTTCTCTCAATTCCCAAAAGTATTTGATTAAGTTTCTCCACCTCTGTTTTTGGAATTTCAAAGGAAAAATTAAGGTTGTATGGATTTCCCTTTGACTTATAGCGTGTTATTCTGCACTTCAATAATTTCAACCATTTTGGCGGATTCTCATGCCAAAGCTCTTTATATTTCTTTTTTCGGATTCTTTTATTCATATCTGTCCCTTTCCTGAAGCGGGGTACAAATCGTCCTCCACTTGTTTTGCTTTACCACTTCTAGCTCTCTTTATAATCTGCAGCCTGGTCAGATCATGCTCCAATAGTAGTTTTCGATCCTTCTCTTTACTAAGCTCTACATCCACCGGTCTGATCCGGTATTT
>ENA-OQNN01000830-OQNN01000830.1-human-gut-metagenome-genome-assembly--contig:-NODE-830-length-26592-cov-4.915247_pt1 | contig 26592 bp, 28 predicted proteins | sample MGYA00242624_ERZ504870 | MGnify/ENA primary metagenome ERZ504870 (study PRJEB26092, sample SAMD00036379) | human gut metagenome | host: Homo sapiens | study: EMG produced TPA metagenomics assembly of... | reverse complement strand
GCTCATTGTTGCTCACCGATACTCACCGATTATCACTGATAAATATCAGGGTTCTCCCAAATGGAAGAAAATATAGGATACTTGCAGGGGATTGAACTCCTTGCAGCTCTTGTTGTATCCACTCTTCTGCAACTGCTCGTAGAGCTGGGTGCATCTTACTATCCATCTCATCAGATGGGTTCTTGCCACGTCCGGGTCGGAATCCGGAAAATAGAGCAGGGCTAACTCCTGCTTGGTGTAACTTCGTAAATCCATAGACGGTAATTATAATGTTGAATGTTAAGTGTTGAACACGAATCTCTCGAATCTCACGAATCTTTCGTTCTCAAGCAACTTATTCGTTTAATTCGTGTTCAGTAAACCCAATAAGTAATTCGTGTTCAAAAAAACAATAAGAAATTCATGTTCAGTAAAAACAGTACGTAATTCGCGTGTAGAGAAATATCTATTAGGGTTATGAAACGTAAGTATGATACTTAGCCATCGTAACCATGATACTTAGCTGTCGTAACTATCTTGTTTACCCCATGGGGTAACTAGGGTGAGTAGGGAATCGATATTTCAGGGAGCCTATATATATACTATATCTTTCCTATAGTAAACGAACCTTTACATAAGGAAAGTCTTAGAAAGTACCCTCCCCTTACTTACCACGCCCCCTAGAAGTGCAGGTCGGGGCGGTATCCTGCAGGGGATAGTCGTTCTCTAAGTAAGAGTGTGGGTGAACACTTGGCGATGAAGTCGGTGAAGGGTGAACCCCGATGCCAACCTTTAGCGTTAATAATGTGTTAAATATACCCTATAACCCATTGTAATAGAGACTCTTATAATTCTAGCATGCGCTGTATATACAAAGTTCTTTTTACTAGGGTTCACCCCTGAGCCGAAAAGGTGAATGCTTGGGGCAAGTGTTCACCCCTTCTCGGCGGCAGTAGCAATGTGGTACGCACCTTAAAGGAGGCTGGCCACATGAATGAGAATTCAGTCAAGCATGTCTAAGAGGGTTATGCCAGTCATACCCAGTCCTACTGCCTGCTTCGTTCTTCGCAGAAGAAGCATCACTGCACCAAAGACCAGGTGATGCAGATAATGGACTATCTTGACAACATGGAAGAGGAGTATCACAAGTCCTATCCCGACGATCCCTGCCCGATGGACGGTGGCTATAAGGCGAGCTTCGAAAGGTTTGTGATAGAATCCTTGAGAGCAGAGTGAGCCCTTCAATGATACCATACGAAACACACATTAGATACTTAAGATTTTTTTTATAACTCGATAAATCCCGAGGCTGTTCTGGCAGTGGAAGCTGCCGGAACAACTGGGTAGTGTGTTTATGTTATTAAATTTATAACAATGATGCAACCAAAGATTTCAGTAGTGATGGTATGTTATAATGCCGTCAACGACATAGAGAAAATAGATGGTTCGATGTGTGTGTTATAAGTATAATTTTGTTCATTAAAAAATCAATTATGGAAGAAAATAATAATTTTGACATCATTGAGGAGGAAGTGAACGAAGAATATTCCAATGATGATTTGTTTAATATTACTTCGTTTGGAACAGACCCTTCTGTAAGAGAATTGGTAATGCAATATCAAGATGGAGATATTGAAAAGCCTGAACTCCAGAGAAAATATGTATGGACTAAAAAAATTGCAAGTCGATTCATAGAGTCTTTGCTTTTAGGATTACCTGTGCCAAGCATATTTTTAGCTAATACTGTTTCTGGTAAACGACTTATAATAGATGGTTATCAACGTATTAGGACCTTATATGATTATATAGAGGAGGGTATATGGCATGGTGACGAAAGCGTTTTTAGACTTTCTGATTCTGATATAATAAATAAACGTTGGAGAAATAAAACGTTCAAAGAACTTACAGACATTGATAAGCGAAGGCTTAGAACTTATGCTATTCATGCCATTGTTTTTGAGCAGAAGAAACCTTCAAATGATTCTGGTATGTTTCAAATATTTGAGCGTATAAATACCAGTGGAATGGTTCTTAAAGACCAAGAGGTTCGTAATTGTGTATACCAGGGCAAATATAATTCTATGTTATTTGAACTGAATAAAAACGAGAAATGGCGTAAACTATTTGCAGATGAAAAAGAGAATCCTAGAATGTTGGATTTAGAATTTATACTGCGCTTTTTTGCAATGAACAAGCCTTCTGTATATAATTCTACAGATAAACATATTATTCTAAAAAAACTTCTGAACGATGAAATGGGTGAGAATAAGAATAACAGTACATATGTTCAGGCATGTTATAATGAGTTTAATCAGGCAATTGATTTTATTTATGACAAAATAGGAGATGAAGCTTTTTTCAATTTGCAGAAAGATTTGACAATATTACGTAAGAGATTTTATCCTACGATTTATGATGCATTAATGATTGCAACATCTATAGCCCTAAAACGAGGGTATCAAATTAAAGACGGGGAAAAACTTGCCGACAAAAGAATGGCTCTTCTAAAAGACGAGATATTTAGAGAAAGTATTACACAAGGTACTATGCAAGTTCAACATATACATACACGTATAGACAAAACCTTGGAATATATTTATGGTATGCATTTATGAAAAATTCTAGAGCGAAGTCCGTTTTAAATGATTGCCGATTAGAACTTTTAAAAATTCGTGGCCTTATCAATAGTTATGGTAGTATGCATACAATAACAGGATTTCTTACTCAGTATGCCTTAATAAAGGTTTCTGGAACTTTTGAAATTTGCTATAAAACAATCATTGCGGATTACTATGATTCGTTTTCTCCTAAGTTGCAACGTTTCGTTTCAAAACAGGTAAGAGAAGCGAGTCTGAATGCGACGTATGAAAATATAACAAAAGTGCTTAAAATGTTTGATGAGGTAAAATGTGCCCGATTTAAATCTAATGTTACAGCCTTGGATAAGGAGAAAAAGAGTACCAACTCTTTGTCGGACATTAATAAAGCTAGAAATAATGTTGCACATGGTTCTATGAGTACTATGTCTTTTAATGATATTCAAAGTAAATTTTATAAGTCCATTTTGATTTTTCAAGAATTAGATAAAGTAATGATATGAATTTTAAATTTAAATGTCAATGCAAACATATATAGTGACATACGACCTGGCTGAATCTGGTCAAAGATACAATAAGCTAATAGAATTAATTAAGTCAGAATATGCTTGGGCAAAGATAGGATATTCTGCGTTTATCGTGAAAAGCAATGCTAGTCATACTGAGCTGAGAGATAGGTATAAGCAAGTCCTTGATTCTAATGATAAACTGTTCGTGGGTGCAGTGTCGGCACCTGCGGCATGGTATGGTTTGTCTGATGAGGTTTCTAAATGGTTAAATAATAATTTGGACTGAAATGGAATCTAAAGAACAAAATAAAAAGGATAAACAAGTGTCCATTCATCATCTTTATTATGCAATAGCTATTGCGTGTTTGATAATTTTGTTTGGAATTTTGATCTTTCCTCATGGGGTGTCAAGATATGCTTTTGATAACGTATCATTTGCATCAACTATTACATCAATTGTTTTAGCTGTAGTATCAATTGTGTACTCAATAATCTCTGGAAATGCTTCGACTGGTCAGCTTGAAAATGTCAAAGATATTAATTCTGAGATAAAGAAGCAATTGGATGGTTTTAGTCATATTGAGGAAAATATCTCAAAGTTAGTCAATGATAAAGTAGGGCAAGTACAAAGCGAAGTAAAAACTGTAAGTGAAGGACAGAAAGAAATGTCGGAACGTATTAATGAAATGGGCAAGAACTTGATGCTTCCTTCTGTACCTGATGGGCTTAAGAGTGCTGATTTTTCACACAACTCAGCTTACGGAGACGTCTTTTTGTATGCATGCTTGTTGGCTTTTAAGAAGAAAAAGATTTTTCCTTCTGAAATATTTACATCGAGTATTAATGACTACAATTATTGGTATGGTTACTTTATTGCTCTAACAGTTTGTTATCCACAGAAACTTCAAATTTCACAAGTAAAAGGCAAAGACCTTTTTGTGATGAAAATAACCTCATTTGATGAATCTTTCTTTGGAAATATTCAGATAATAAAAGAAAGAATAGATAGGCGTGTAAATGCTGGAAGCCCAAATGATTCTTTGCAAACATATCTGAATAAAATAAATAGTTACTTTAACAATATAGAAGATGTCGATAAGTTTAAAAACGAGGAAATACAATAATTATGAAACAACCAAAGATTTCAGTAGTGACGTTATGCTATAATGCCGTCTTTGCAATTGGGATGTATCCTTTCCGTAATAGTTCATGCCCAGGCGGTCCCATCCCGCACAATATGGCGAAGACCTTTGATGGTCCGCCAACCTTAGAGCGTAGCGGTTCCGAGCACCGAGTAGGGCGGTTACATCCTCTCGTCCCTGAGGGAAGAGAGGCTTGGTGAGAAAGGTGGAGCTCCCTTTGGCTAAAGGGAGACGGAGGAATTCGAAAAATCTTCTTGAATTTTAAGAACTAAAAGATATAAAAACACAATATCATGATGAATGATTTTAAGAATATAAAAATAGCAGTAGCCGGTACCGGCTACGTAGGTCTGAGCATAGCAACCCTGTTGTCTCAGCACCATCATGTAACAGCAGTAGATGTAATCCCAGAGAAGGTGGAGAAACTCAACAATAAGATTTCTCCAATCCAGGACGATTACATCGAAAAGTATTTGGCTGAAAAGCCATTGAACCTCGTGGCAACCCTTGATGGCAAGTCTTCCTATAAGGATGCAGACTTCGTAGTGATTGCAGCACCAACCAATTACGACCCAGTAAAGAACTACTTCGATACATCCCATGTAGAAGAAGTCATCGACCTGGTTCTGGAGGTAAACCCAGATGCTGTGATGGTCATTAAGAGTACCATCCCTGTAGGTTACACCCGCAGCCTCTATTTGAAGTATGCCAAGAAGGGCGTGAAGAAGTTCAACCTTCTCTTCTCTCCAGAGTTCCTTCGTGAGAGCAAGGCACTCTATGATAACCTTTACCCAAGCCGTATTATCGTAGGCTATCCAAAGATTATCGAGCGCCCAGAGTTTGCAGAGGAGAACGAGGCTATCAAGTCAGTAACCAATGTCGAGATGTTGAAGGAAGCTGCCAAGACCTTCGCCGCTTTGCTCCAGGAAGGTGCAATCAAGGAAAACATCGAAACCCTTTTCATGGGTATGAAGGAAGCCGAGGCTGTTAAGCTCTTCGCCAATACCTATCTGGCACTCCGAGTAAGCTACTTCAATGAGTTGGATACATACGCAGAGGTAAAGGGACTCGATACCAAGGCTATCATCGATGGCGTAGGACTTGATCCACGAATCGGCACCCATTATAACAACCCAAGTTTCGGCTATGGTGGTTATTGCTTGCCAAAGGATACTAAGCAGCTCCTGGCAAACTATGCCGATGTTCCGGAGAATCTGATAGAGGCAATCGTTGAGAGTAACCGTACCCGCAAAGACTATATTGCTGATGCTGTACTCCAAAAGGCAGGCTATTATAGCTATGCTGATGCCAACAGCTATGATGCCAGCAAGGAGCACAACTGTGTGATTGGTGTCTATCGCCTGACCATGAAGTCAAACAGCGACAACTTCCGCCAGAGTGCCATCCAGGGCATCATGAAGCGTATCAAGGCAAAGGGTGCCGAGGTAGTCATCTATGAGCCAACCTTGGAAGAGGGTAGCACCTTCTTCGGAAGTAGAGTAGAGAATAACCTTGAAGCCTTCAAGGCTCAGAGCCATGCCATCATCGCCAACCGCTACGATGCTTGTCTGGATGATGTAAAGGATAAGGTATATACACGAGATATCTTTAGAAGAGACTAAATCGATTAATCTTATATATAATAATGTACAGCGATATTCAGGTAATAATCATGGCCGGAGGCGTTGGTAGACGCTTCTGGTCTATGTCAACCCCCGATTACCCAAAGCAGTTCATAGATGTGATGGGTGTCGGCCGTTCCCTCATTCAATTGACAGTAGATAGAAGCCAATCTGTCCTGTCGAGAACATGTGGGTAGTGACAAACGAGAAATGCCGGAATCTTCGTATGGAACATTGATACCATCAGCATGGCAATCCGTAACTTCCAGCCAAATCTTGCCTGCATCATGGACGTGAAGGCACCATCTTTCTATCCCGAACAGGAGAAAGAGGTAGTAGGGAAACTCTTCCCAAACTGTGAGAAGATAAGCATTGACTATGCCGTGATGGAGAAGTCGAAGAAAATCTATACCTTGCCTGCCGAGTTCGGCTGGAGCGATTTAGGCAGTTCTGATCTCAGTACTTTGCTTCCACAGGATGAGTATAGCAATGCTAAGGTAGGCAAGGATATCCGATTGTATGAATGCAAGAACTGCGTGGTTCATGCAGCCGATGAAAGCAAGGTGGTTGTTCAAGGCTTGGATGGCTATATCGTAGCCGAGAAGAATGGACAACTGCTTGTTTGCTCTTTGAAAGAGAAACAGAGAATTAATGAATTCTTCAAATAAGAATATGAGTAGTCAATTGAAACAAGCAACAGTTATTGCAGATTCTCTTCCGGTCGATTAAGTCAAATGGGAGAAAACAGGAATCAAAGCCTCTTTCTGATTTAAATCGTCAATTAATTTAAGACTATCTTAATTGCCCTGCAATTAGAAAGTTACAACTTGGTTTGTGGGCTAGACATGAAACATGCAAAAGTAAGCTTGAAATAACGATGAAGAATTTCCATTCTTAAGATAAAGAAACTGCTGTGTTATCTGAAAAACTTAAATCGTTAGTTTATTTTAACTTGATATAAACGAATTTGCTTTATGTTGGTTCAACATTAATTGACTATATTGCTTCCCAAACTATTTATTTACGGACTTATTCTCTTGTTATTAAGGATGTTTTCTGTATTAATAGCATTTTTTGCAGATAAAAATAAATTCAATGAAAAAAAATATAGTATTAGTAACATGGATTGGAAATGGAAACTATGGAACAAGTCTCCAATCATTTGCCTTACATCGAAAATTAGAAATGTTGGGATATAAGGTGAGTTTTTTACAGAACTTTCCAAATAATTTTGGACTAAAGTATAAAGTAAAAAATATTTTGCGTAAATTAGGGATTGATACAAAAAAAATCAAAGAGACGATAAAGCCACAAGAACAAACCCTAAAACAGCGAAAACTTGCTGATTTCATATCTAAGAATTATAATTTTTATAAGCCAATTCTTTCCAAAAGAAATTTGAATGAGCTGAAAGAAAGAACAGATGTTTTTCTTACGGGAAGTGACCAAATATGGAACACTGCATTTCGCTTTACACCATTTTATTTCCTTGATTTTGTAGGAGATTCTAAGTGTATAGCTTATGCCTCAAGCATCGGGTTGAATGATTTTCCAGACCAACACAAGCCTATTGTCAAAGAACTGCTTTCAAAATTCTCCCATATAGGGTTGAGAGAGAAAACTGCTGTTGGTATAGTATCTAAGTTGTTAGGACGAGATGATGTCGTTCAAGTATTAGACCCAACATTCCTTCTTAATAAAAACGAGTGGGCTGATATTTCAGATAAAGCAACTATAGAAATTAAGTTGCCAAAGAAATTTATATTCAGCTATTTGATAGGAAAAAATTCATGGTATAAGGAGCAATTAGGTGAGGTAGTAGCAGCAACAGGTATCAAAGATGTTATTATAGTTCCTGCTGCTGAAAATGCAGATTTTTCAATAGAGGGAGCAACTGTATATAATAATGCAGGACCGTTGGAGTTTGTAAAACTAATCAAGGAATCGACCTTTGTTTGTACTGATTCTTTTCATGCAACAGCCATATCCATCAACTTAAACAAGGACTTTGTTGAGTTTATGAGATTTAAAGATTCAGATAAGGTTTCACAGAATTCTCGCATTTATGATGTCTTGAATCATTATCAATTGATGAACAGAATCTATTCCGATAAAACAACAGAATGGAGTGATAGTATAGACTTTAAGTATTCTAACATGCTGTTGGAAGAGGACAGGAAATATTCTTTAGATTACCTTGTAAATGCTATTAAAAATTAACATATAACATGAAGGATAATTATTATGTATCTTCGCTTTTTTGGAGCACATTGTCACGTATATTAAATGCAATTTTAGGCTTTATTACAGTGCCATTATTGCTTGGCTATTATGGAAAAGCAGAATATGGACTATTATCAATAGCTACAGCTTGTAATGGCTATATGCATCTTTTAGACTTAGGTATGAACACTGGTGCTGTGAAGTTTTATTCACAATGGAAAGCAGAAGGTGATATTGCTAAAGTGTTTAGGGTCGCTCGTTCTAACATTACATTTTATATCATTATTGCAGTAATCAACGTCTTGCTATTGTTGGGAGTGGCATTCTTGGGAGAAGGTCTATTCTCTGTAACTCATCCGCAATTCTTACAAATAAAGACATGTTTGCTCATCATTGCATTATTCAGTGTCATAAGCTGGGTAACGACAGTTTTCAACCAACTTCTTATTGCAGACAAGCAAATGGGATTTACCATGCAGGTACAATGTGTACAGGCTTTATTGAAAGCTGTACTTGTTGTGTGTGTAATTTATGCAAAAATAGAGTTAACTACGTATTTCTTTTTCTTGACAGCTTTAGTCGCTGTTGCATTTGTGCCTTATGCCATAAAATGTCAGAAAGATGGATTGATTGACAGTTATCAACCAGCATGGTATTGGAATGATTTTAAGGTGGTTATCACATTTAGTCTTTCTATATTTGCATTATCGTTGTTTCAGGTTACAGCAACACAGTCTCGACCGATATTGTTGAGTATGTTTGCTCAAAATGGTGCAAATGCAGTTGCAGAATATAGAATCATAGAGGTTGTGCCACAGCTTATAATTATGATAGGCGGTACTTTCTCTGGAATATTCCTGCCAAAGACTTCAGAAATGGTTGCGAGGAAAGACGAGAAAGCCATGCATGAATTTGCATATAAGTGGACAACTTATACCACTTCAGTAGTTGCGTTCATGTGTTTCCCTTTCATTCTTTGTGCCAAGGAAGTTTTGGCGGCTTATGTAGGTTCAGAATACTCGAACCTTTCTCCTTGGTTAATTATTTGGTGTGTTACGGTGCTATTTCAAATGCATACAACTCCAGGCAATGCACTTGTGCTAGCATATGGTAAGACAAAACTTTTGGTTAAGGTTACGGCTGCAGGATGCTTGTTGTCCATGGGAATAAACATTATTCTTTGTAAATATTTCGATGTTGGCTCTGCTATATTGGCATATTTTATATATGTATGTATCATCATAGGATTATACTATGTTTCATTCTATCAGAAACTATTAAATCTTAGTAGAAAAAAAATGATGAGATGTTTTATCATCCCTACGGTTATCGCTACTAGTATTTTTATTATAGCTTCTTTAGTTCCAATAAGTGTTGATATGTTTACAGGCATGAATGAAAGAGTGGCTTATGTTTTAGTTTGCGTAGTAAAAACACTTGTATGGGGAATTCCATACATTGCAATATTGCATTTTTGTAAAATAATAGATTTCAAACAGCTAAAAAAATAGAATATGGATATATGTCCAAAAGATAAATGTACCGGATGTTACGCTTGTGTGAATGCTTGCAATCGTGGTTGCATCAGTATGCAGGAAGATGAGTTGGGTTGTATGCATCCAGTAGTTGATGAAACTAACTGTGTTAATTGTGGATTGTGCAAATCGTCCTGTCCAAACAACGTTGTACTTAGGTTTGCATATCCATCAAAATGCTATGCATCGTGGATTGATGATAAGGAGAAGAGAAAGATTTGTGCTTCTGGTGGCATCGGAACTTGCATGTCAGAATATGTTATAAAGCATGGAGGTGTAGTCTTTGGATCAAAATATGATGCAGAGATGACACCAATCATGACATATACGGAAAAGATAGAAGAACTTGAGAATTTCAAGGGCTCTCGCTATGTACAAAGTTTAGTAGGAAATGATACATACAAGAAAGTTAGAACATTTCTTCGCAATGGAAGATTGGTTTTATTTGTTGGAACCCCATGCCAAGTCGCAGGCTTAAAGACATTTTTGCGTAAGGATTATGATAATCTTATAACTGTAGACTTAATCTGTCATGGTGTTTGTCCAACAAAATATCTCAAGGAAGAAGTGGCTTATCTCACGGAGAAATATAAATTGAAAGATATCGCAGATATACGTTTCAGAGGCAATGACGGGAATAACTTTCGTCTGACTTTATGGAATAAAGACAGACGAAAGTTATTCCCGAGGGACAACTATCGTGAAAAAATATTTCGTCTGGATTTGGCTCAGCAATACTATATAAAAGGTTTCCTTCTAGGCGTTTCTATGCGAGAGAACTGCTATTCTTGCAATTATTCAAAACCAGAAAGAGTGTCGGATATCACAATCGGTGATTTTATAGGATTAGGTAAAACTATTCCTTTTGATTTCCCGACTCATAATGTTTCGTCTGTTACGACAAACACTCAAAAGGGTTTTGTTTTTTATGAGAAAATGGCAGTAGAAACAGAAGCGCTGACTAACATTGAAAGAGATTATCAAGAGAGACTGCAATATAAGCCATCATTGATGCATCCATTTGAGCGTCATCCTCTAAATGCAGAGTTCGTACGACTCTGTAAATTGCGTGGATATTTATATGCAATCCATACGGTTCTGCATGACACTTTAATTAAGGAACAAATTAAAACATATTTGAACTATTGGACTTATTTTTATAGGATTCCAAGAAAGTTAATAAAAATAATATTGAGACGAAGATAACATGAAAAGAAATCAATAAATAAACTTCTTTTACTAGCATTAAAATATTGTACATGACATTTACTCATGTATCCAAGAACGAATATTGAAGATATTGTTTACTTCTTTTTTATACTACATATTTCTAAGTCTTCAACTTTTCAAATAATGATTATTTGCATTGTTTACCATTTTTATATTATAACATCCGTAAATATACAGTGCAATATTTATAAAAAATCTTTAAACAAAATTATTATATGAAATTTTCAATAACTATTCCTGCTTACAAGCAGAGATACTTATATGAGGCAATCGAAAGTTGTCTTGCTCAGACATACAAGGATTTTGAGCTAATAATTGTTGATGATGCTTCGCCAGAGAATTTGAAGTCTGTAGTTGACAGATTTCAAGATTCTCGTATCCGATTTTACCGCAATGAAAAGAATTGTGGTGCTCTGAATGTCGTTGACAACTGGAATATCTGTCTTGGATATGCAACAGGGGATTATATCATATGTATGGGCGATGACGACAGGTTGTTGCCTAATTGCTTGGACGAATATGATAAACTTATTGGGAAATATCCAAATCTTAATGTATATCACGCTTTGACAGAGATTATAGATGAAAATAGTCAGTTCTGCTATATGCAAGAAATGCGTCCTGAACGGGAAGGAATCTATTCAATGATTTATGGAAGATTACGTAATAAAAGACAGCAGTATATTGGTGATTGGCTTTTTCGAACCCAATGGTTGAAGAACCTTGGAGGGTATGTAAATATTCCGATGGCATGGGGTAGCGATGATTTGACTGCGTATAAAGCGGCAGTAAATCATGGTGTTGCAAACTCTCAAATACCAATGTTTCAATATCGAGAAAATCACCAAACAATTAGTTCTAATGGTAATATGCTAGTTAAGTTTGATGCAATGTTGAAGAGCTTTGAAAAAATAAAATTGTTGTTAGATGATCAGACAATTCAAACGACAGCATTAGATATAAAATATCGCCAATCTTTATTTCGTATATTTGATGAAACTTTGCATAAAAACAAATCCGATATGTTACAAAAAATATTCATTTCTTATGGACTTCTGAAGTCAATGTGTTGGTGGCTAAAAAGCTCAAAAGAAACAGGTCTTTCATGTTCTGATTTTCTAAAAGCACTATCAAAAAGTTTAAATAAAAGATAATAGAAATGGTATATAATTGTTTTTAAGCTTTTGATAATTATGGAGAATTTTTATATAATGGATGTAGCTAATTCAAAAATGAAGATTCGTGATGTCTTCAATTTGCGAATATTGAAGGCGTTATTTCTAATTCTTTGCGGCTTTCAGTTTTATATGTATTATGCTTTGTCTAGTCAAATACAATTTTTTTTATCCTCTTTATCAATATTATTCCTTTTTATTATCTCTTATCGAAATATATTTAGAAAGGTTAATAGTAGATATTACAAATTAATGCAATGGATTCTCTTTTCATGGGTAATTTGTATGTTTAATGCTTGGGCGTTTTGGGGACAAAGTTTGCTTTTATCATACAGGGCAACAGCATATTTTGTATTTATAATTTTCTTTTATTTTGTTACTAACAAATCCGAGGTAATAGATTTGGAAAGGTTAATCATCATATTGGGATGGCTTTATGTTATTCTTTGGTTATATGCTATTAGCAGAATTCCAGAAGTAACATTCGGATATAAATCTGTAGGAGAAATAGAAGATGAGTCTCGTGGTTTTTTTAGAATAAACTTTATAGGGAGGCTTTCTTTAATACTAACTTATTTCCTTTACTTATGCAAGTTTTTCGTTTATAAAAAAAATAAATTCATGATATATGCTTGTATTCTGTTTGTAGTACTAGTAATGCAATTGACGCGTCAATTAATTTTATGGACAGGTATTGTAACATTAATTTATATATTTTTATCAAATAAAAAATGGGCTATTATCCTTGCACTAGTTTTTGTTTTCTTATATATAGGTTCATCTCAAATAGAATTTTCTGATGACTCTGTAATAGGTAGTTTGATTAATATTTCAAATCAGGAAGCTAATGGACAATTATATGCTGGTGAAAATCCTAGAATTACTGAATATAAGTATTTTTTCTCAAAATGGTCGCCTAATATAATAACAGATATATTTGGTACTGGGGTTCCATGTGGCGGAGCGTATGGAAATTATGAAGAAATGTTGAAATGGAAGCATAAGCTTTATCTATCTGATGTAGGTTATGGAATGATGTTCGCAGAAAATGGTGTATTAGGTCTTTTATTATATCTTTGGCTATTTATTAAATGTGTGTTTGCAAAGGTTCCAAAAAATTTAAGATATGTGACCTTATTTATGGGCGCAATGTTGCCTATGAATATAGCTGCAGCCTGGTATGCAAGAGCAGACACACAAGTATGTATTGCCATATGTGTATATTTGATTTATAAGATTGAGATTCATAAAAAAATAAAACAATGAATATATTAATTATTTCAAAATGTCCTACACATCCAACTTCTGCAGGTAATCGACAATGGATATTGGGGCAAGCGGAGATTTTTAAATCTCTTGGGTATAAAGTACATTTTCTGTATATTTATGAGCCTGCTATTCATTCTGCTTTAAACGCAGAATCTCAAAAAGATATAGAGTTTACAAAAAAATACTGGAAGGATGAATTCCATATGTTTACCGTAAAAAAGCATCAAAAATATAAAATGCTTGCTGTGAAGTATCTTAGAAAGTATTTTAATAATAGTCATTATAAAGTAGATGATCAATATCCATATGGCTTGGAAAACATGGTAAACAAGCTTAATTCCAGGTATCATTTTGATGTATGCGTTATTAATTACTATTATTTGTCTAGACTTTTTGAGCATATACATATATCAAAGAAGGCCATTGTAACTCACGATGCCATAGCTTATAAAGATTTGAAGATTGGTATGCCTATTATGTGTATTACTTCTGATACTGAGGCTAAAGCCATGCAACGTTGTCCTAATATTTTTGCATTACAAGAGCAGGAAGCTGACTATTTTCAAATTCTTTCTCCCAATAGCAAAATATTTAATCTTTATGGCAATTTTGAATATCATGTACAACCCTTTGTCGGAAATCATAAAATGGTTTTCTTGTCTGGAAACAATGTGTTTAATCAGAATGGCATAAAATGGTTCTTGAAAGACGTTTTTCCTATAATAAGAAAGGCGTTTCCCGATGCAGAATTGTTGGTCGGTGGAAGCATTTGCAAGGTCTTGCCGTCATTAGGAGAAATAGAAGGTGTGAAAGCTTTGGGGTACATAGATAACCCTGCAGATTTCTATTCCCAAGCTGATGTTGCAATCAATCCAGTATTTCAAGGTACAGGCTTGAAGATTAAAACTTTCGAGTCAATATCTTTTGATAAAGTCACTTTAGTTCATCCGCATAGTATGGCAGGTGTATTCAAGAAAGACAACGCTCCTTTGTTTGCATCAGATAAACCGGAAGATTGGGTGAAGTTTCTCAAAAATATTTGGGAAAATCCAAATGAGATAAAAGCTATTAAGCAGAGAAACAAGGAATATTTGGATTCTATGAATAAATTTATAATGGAAGAATATAAGCGTTTTTTTAATAGTTAAGAATATTTTATTATGATTATACGTAGCAAGGCTCCCCTCCGCCTAGGTTTAGCAGGAGGTGGTTCCGATGTGTCGCCATATAGCGATATATATGGAGGTTTGATATTAAATGCAACAATCAATTTGTATGCATATTGTACAATCGAAGAGACTGATGACAATCAGATAACTATCAATGCTTTTGATGCGCATTGTAACAAGAGTTATCCGATGACTGACTGTTTGGAGATTGATGGCGAGGCAAGTCTCATTAAGGGTGTATATAATCGGGTGGTGAAGGATTTTGGCGTTAATGCTAAATCTTTCAAAATTACTACTTACAATGACGCTCCTGCAGGTTCTGGTTTAGGTACGTCATCTACCATGGTGGTCTGTATCTTAAAGGCATTTGTAGAGTGGCTAGGTTTACCATTGGGTGATTATGAGATTTCCCGACTTGCTTATGAGATAGAACGTAAGGACCTGGGACTTTCTGGTGGTAAGCAGGATCAGTATGCTGCAGCTTTTGGTGGCTTTAACTATATGGAGTTTTTGCAGAATGATATTGTAATCGTAAATCCTTTGAAGATTAAGCGATGGATTATCGATGAGTTGGAGGCAAGTATGCTTCTTTACTTTACAGGTAAGAGCCGTAGTAGTGCTGCTATCATAGAGGAGCAAAAGAAGAATACTTCTCATGGTGATAACGATGCAGTAGAAGCAATGCATAAGATTAAGCAGAGCGCCAAGGACATGAAACTTGCCATCTTGAAGGGTGATATAGATGGATTTGCAGACATTCTCCGTGACGGTTGGGAAAACAAGAAGAAAATGGCAAATAACATCACTAATCCTATGATTCAGGAAGCTATGGATGTAGCTATGGCTGCAGGTGCTAAGGCAGGTAAAGTTTCCGGTGCTGGTGGTGGTGGTTTCATCATGTTTGTGGTTGAGCCGACCCGTAAGAAGGAAGTGGAAGAGGCTTTGAAGAAACTCAATGGTTTTGTGATGCCATTCCAGTTCTCTGATGGTGGTGCTCATGGATGGAAGATTTATCCAACAGACGATGTTACTGCTTTGAAAGGTAAAAAGGTAAAAAAGTAAAAAGGTAAATCTTCATGGAAAAGCATATTGAAACACTGGTGCAACGATATCCACAGTTGGAGAGTTGTAAAGATGATATATTGAAAGCTTACCAAATCTTGGAGGAAGCTTATTCGGCTGGTCGTAAGTTGCTGGTTGCTGGTAATGGAGGATCGGCTTCAGACTCAGAACATATTGTTGGTGAGTTGATGAAGGAGTTTAAGTTAAAGCGCAAGATTTATGCAGCTCAGATTGACCGTTTAATGCAGATTGATGCGGAGATGGGTACTGTGCTGGCTGATCATCTGCAAGGTTCGCTTCCAGCCATCTCTTTGGTAGGAGAACCTTCTTTGACTACAGCATTTATGAATGATGCCGTACCAGTTTTGATTTTCGCCCAGCAGGTGAATGGTTTGGGTAGAGCTGGTGATGTCTTCTTGGGTATCTCGACTTCTGGTAACAGTAAAAATGTACTTTATGCTGCTGTTGCAGCAAAATCAAAGGGCTTGAAGGTGATTGGTCTGACCGGTCAGAACGAAAACAAGTTGGAAACATTCGCAGATGTTTGTATACATGTTCCTGAGACAGAGACGTATAAAATTCAGGAACTTCATCTTCCTGTATATCATTGCTTGTGCTTGATGTTGGAAGAAAAATTCTTTGGTAATCAGTAATAACGTAACAATCAAATCTTAATATTGTTAGAAATGAAGACAATACTTATGGCGGGCGGTAGAGGAACCCGTATTGCAGAACTTTTTCCTAATATACCAAAGCCACTGATTCCAGTGGCAGGTATGCCTATTCTTGAGCGTGAAATAAGATCTCTCTGTGCGCAAGGTTTTAAAGACATCATATTGACTGTAGGTTATCTAGCCGATAAGATTATTGCTTATTTTGGAGATGGCAGTCGGTTTGGGGCAAAGATAGATTATTTTGTAGAAGAATCTCCTCTTGGCAATGCTGGCGCTTTGTTTAGACTGCGGGAAAAAATAGGTGATGAGCCTTTCCTTCTTTTGAATGCGGATGCAGCATTCGATGTTGATTTCAATCGTATGGTTGCATTCCATAAGAATCATGGAGGTCTTGTTACTCTGTTTACCCATCCCAACTCGCATCCATACGATAGTGGATTGATTATTGCTGATAAAAACGGTCATGTAGAGAAATGGCTTGCCAAGGAAGATGAACGTCCACTGTGGTATGATAATCGTGTGAATGCAGGTCTTCATGTGATAGATCCCAAGGTTTTGGATATTAGTTTGAAATCTCTTGAAATCAACAAAGAGACTGGATACCCGCAAGGAAAGGTTGACTTGGACCGACAGATACTCAAACCTTTGTGTGGCTCAAACATGATGTTCTGTTATGACAGTCCTGAATATGTAAAGGACATGGGTACTCCAGAGCGTTTTCATCAAGTGGAGGCTGATTACAAAAATGGTGTTGTTCAGGCAAAGAATCTTACCAACAAACAGAAAGCCATATTCCTTGATCGTGATGGCACAATCAATAAATATGTGGGATTCCTTCGCAATATAGATGACTTTGAATTGATAGAAGGAGTAGCTGAGGCAATTAAACTTATTAACCAAAGTGGATATTTGGCAATTGTTGTCACAAACCAGCCAGTGATAGCAAGAGGAGAGGTCACATGGGAAGAACTCAACGAGATACATAAGAAAATGGCAACCCTTTTGGGCAAAGAAGGTGCTTATGTTGACGGTATTTATATCTGCCCACATCATCCAGACACGGGATTCGAAGGAGAATGCCCAGAATACAAAATAGATTGCGATTGTCGCAAGCCAAAACCAGGACTCTTGTTGCAGGCAGCCAAAGACTTCAACATTGATTTGTCAGAATCTTATATGATTGGTGATAGTCTTCGTGACGTGAAAGCTGGAGAGAATGCTGGAATCAAGAAGAGTATTAAGGTGGAGGAGAATGAAACGAACGGATTGTTGAATGTGTTAAATCACTTGCTATGCAAATCAATTATATAACTTATGATTCTTGGTGGGATACTGATGTTACCATTATTCCAGAGTTAGCAAAGCGTTTCAGAGTGAATGTATTTTGTCTAAATCCTATATTTGGAGCAAAGTATCCACATAAGAAACTTTCTACAGGTATCTCTTTTACACAAGTTTATCAGAAGTATAGAGATAGAGATCCTCACTCTTTGATTGTGGCTTTTAAATATTTATGGAAATGCTATCTAAAACAAAGAGATAAACATAGCTTGTATTTTGTTATACCTGGTAAAAATCCTTATTTTTTGTTTTTGATGTTATGCTTTTTTCCAAGAAGGAGAACTATAATTTCCTCTCATAATTATTTAGAGCATGGAGACAATAGGTCTCTTGGAGCATCTTTGGGGATTTGGTTGAAAAAGAAAATTTATAGCAGGTTCAAATTCTTTCATTTCTTTTCCAAGCTACAGAATGAGTTATTTATGACGGATTATCCTGCAAAGATTTCTTTTTATACTGATATGCCACCAAAAGATTTCGGAGAGGCAACTCCAAAAAAAAGGGCAGATTCTCAAGTTGTCTTGTTGTTTTTTGGATTGATTCGTGATTATAAACGTCTAGACATATTAATAGAGGCGGTAAACCGATTGAATAATTCTCATATAAAGGTTGTCATCGCAGGCAATGCCTCTAAACGAGATATAGAGAAATACAATAAACTAATTCAGAAAAAAGAAAAGTTCGAATTGCATTATGGCTTTGTACAGAATGAGGACATTCCTGGTTATTTTGTAAACTCGGATTTTTTGGTTCTTCCTTATGAGTCTGCAACACAGTCTGGTCCTTCTCTTGTTGCCATCAATTATGGTATTCCAATTATTGCCTCTAAGATTCCTGCTTTCGAAGAACATATAAAAGAGGGAAAAAATGGCTTCCTTTTTGAAAATGGTTGTGTTGAGAGTTTGAATGCTATTCTAAAGAAAATCTCTCATATGACGAGAGATGAGATTTCCGCAATGAAAGCTCAGCAAATGGAGTATAAAAAGGAATATATTAAGAAAAATAATGTTAGTTTTAAGTTTGAAGAATTTATAAAGAAATCATTGTAGATTCTGAGTTCATTATAAAATCAAACTGTAAAATCTTTATTATAAAATGAAAATAGTAAAAAGCTGCCTGTATTTGGCATATTTAAAGCTTCCGATATTGGCTCCTCATCTTTTATATTATTTTTTCTTCGAAAAAGCAAATAATAAAATCTGATACGGGGAAATGGCTTATTTACTATTTAGTTTATGATAAACCTTATAGGATTTTTTTTATTATCGAATAGGTAAAATCCATTTTTTGTTTTCATGGCTATTGCCTCGTTGCCTAATTACGAAGATAAATCAAAATATGAACATAGGAGAAAACTTGTATATGGAACATGCTTTTAATACCTATTTGAATGCTATCTCAATAGGAAAGCATTTTAGGTGTTTCCATAATGTGACTATTGGTGGAAAAGAAGCTAAAATTCCTGTCGTTGGTGATAATGTCATAGTTAGTTGTGGGAAGTTCTGTAGTTAGGAGATATAAGAGTAGGCAACAATGTTGTGATAGGAGCAGGTTGTGTCGTTGTAAAAAATGTGCCAGATAATTGTACAGTTGTTGGCAATCCTGCTTATATAATTCAAAAAAAATGGATAAAGAGTTTGTATTTTTTAAAATTAAATTAAATGAAAATTTTATTTGTATCTCATTATAGCTTTCTCTATGGCTCCAATCGTTCTTTAGATAGCCTTATTGATTATTTCATTAGTCAAGGTGAAGACGTCGATGTCTTGCTGCCATCGAAAGGTAAATTTTATATACATCTAAAAAGTAAGGGTGTAAAAGTGCATACTTTTCGTTATTTTTATGAAGCATTGTATGTTAAATGGAATAAAAAATACTTATCGTTACCTTTACTTTGGATATTTAATTTTTTAATGTTTCCTTTGCTTTTGTGGAAAGTGAAGATGATAAAACCTGAAGTGATTTATTCTAATTCTTCAGTTGATGCTTATAGTATCTTTATTGCAAAAATCTTGGGGTGTAAGCATGTTTATCATGTAAGAGAGTTTTTGGAAGAAGATTTTGGAAGTCATTTCATTTTTGGTAAAAAGTTAAAACGTAAATTAATTTTATGGAGTGATAAAATTATTTTTGTTTCAAAAGCTGTGGCTAAAGCTGTTATTTGTGAAATTCCCAAAAACGGGCGGGTCATTTATAATGGTTTACCGCCTGCTAAAGTTATTCGAGAAAACAAAAGTTTTTCAAAATCTTTGAGATTAGGTGTTGTTGGTAATATAGATATTTCAAAGCAGCAACATTTGGCTATAGAGTATATGAAGTTGATACATGATCAGTATCAAGATATTTCCTTACATATAGTAGGAGATAAAGATTGTCCTTATAAGAATTATATTCAGAGACTAGTAAAGCAATTGGATTTACAAAATGTTGTTGTTTTTGAAGGCTTTATAGGAAATGTCGAGGAAATATATAATAAATTGGATGTCTTGTTTATGTGTTCTAGGTCTGAAGCATTTGGTCGAGTGACAATAGAGGCAATGCTTCGTAATATACCTGTTATAGGTTTTGATGGTGGAGGAACATCAGAATTAATTGAAAACGGAGTTACAGGATTTAAATTTAAAAACGTTAATGATGTACTGACAGCTTTGGAAGTACTTGTCAATAATCCGAGAAAGACATATGAGATTGTTGAAAAAGCCCAGAATATAGCTTTAGATAGGTTCTCGGAAGCAACATATGTTAGAAATGTATATAACTATATAAAAGACAATGAGTAAAAAGCGTTCTTTATCTGTTGATATAGCGAAGGGAGTATCAATAATCGCGATTGTACTTGGGCATATAAATTTTGCTTATCCTTCGTATAGATTGGCTGACACAAGGGCATTAATTTTTGGTCTTTGGCATGTGGCTGCATTCTTTTTGTTGGCGGGATTTTTCATCAAAGAAGAACTATTGGTTCAGCCGAAACTGTTATTCAAGAAAAAGTTCTCATCTTTATACTTAAAAATTTTGTATTTCTATATCCCTGCTGTATTGCTTCATAATATATTTATCCAAATGGGGTGGTATTCTTTGGATTCCACAGCACCTATCATTCATGCCTATTCTTTGATGGATTTCATCAAGCAAACAGTATTGGCAGTTTGCCTTGGTGGTCGAGAACCTATAGTTGGTGCTATGTGGTTTGTGTATGTACTCTTCATGGCATTGATAGGTTTGTCCATTGTTTCGTGGATGATGAAGAAAATAGCTAAGAATGAGAAACAATATGAATGGCTAAGAAGTATAGCTTTATTGGCAATGTGCATTATCTCAGGAATACTGAGCAACAAGTACGGTTTGACAATTCGACGATTTAGTAATACATTTACAGCAATGCTGCTGATATATGTTGGCAGAATAATGTATCAGAAGATAAAATTGTCTTTTGATAATGGGTATTTGGCAATTGTATGTGGATTGGTGGCTTTCGAGGTTGCTTGTATGCTTGGTGGTGTATCTCTGAATGGTAATGAATATAAGGATATACTTCAACTGATAGGGGCAGCTCCTGCTGTGCTATATATAATAATGTATATAGGTAAGCATATTGAGACCAACGTTGTAGGTAAGGCTATTGCATATGTAGGCAACAACTCTTTTTATGTGATGGCATTGCACTTTGTTGGTTTTAAACTTTGTACTTTAGCATTGCAAGGCATAGGTTATGGGGGGGCAAGTCTTAGTGATTTGACACCAGGTGTTGGTGGTGATATTCTCTTGCTTTTTGTATACGCATTCTTTGGCGTAGGATTCCCATTATTGTTTATGTGGGGATTTAGAAAATGTAAAACTATAATTTTAAAAACTTTTTAAAATGAACATAATAAAGACAAATATAGAGGGCGTGCTTATTATTGAACCACGCCTCTTTCGTGATGCTCGTGGTTACTTCTTTGAGAGTTTTAGCGAGCGAGAGTTTAAGGAGATGGTTGAACCTTTAGTTGGTTATCATGTAGAATTCTGTCAGGACAACGAGAGTATGAGCTCTTATGGTGTTATGAGAGGCTTGCATTTTCAGAACCCTCCGTTTACCCAGAGCAAGCTGGTGAGATGCGTGAAGGGTAGAGTGCTGGATGTTGCCGTGGATATCCGTAAGGGTTCGCCAACATACGGTAAGCATGTGGCGGTAGAACTGACGGAAGATAATCATCGCCAGTTCTTTATCCCTAAGGGATTTGCACACGGTTTTGCTGTATTGTCAGAAACTGCGGTATTCCAGTATAAGTGTGATAACTTCTATCATCCTGAAGCTGATGGTGGTATCTCTATCTTGGATGAATCTCTCGGTATAGATTGGATGATTCCTACAGACCACGCTAATCTCAGTGATAAGGATACTAAGCACCCTTTGCTAAAAGAATTTGATTCACCATTTACTTTCTAATTTACGCTATGATAATAACTGCATCTATTGTGACCTATAAGACAGATCACGATGAATTAAAGAAGTGTATAGATTCTATGCGCAAGAATGGTATTGCACCTATTTATATAAGTGACAATTCGCCTAGTGATGAACTTCGAGAATTCTGCTCTCAGTTGGATGGAGTGGAGTATATCTTTAATAATGCCAACATGGGATATGGTCCTGGGCATAATGTGGCTATAAAGAAGGCACAGGAGATTCATGCTGATTACCATCTGGTGATTAACTCGGATGTATATTTTGATGAGGGCATTATAGCAAAGATTACAGAGTATATGGAGGCAAATGAGGATGTTGCTCAGCTTCAGCCGATGCTTCGTTATCCTGATGGTCGATTGCAGTTAACAACTCGTTTGTTGCCAACTCCATTTGATCTTATCTTCCGCAGATTTATGCCAAAGAAGATGGGAGAGAAAATGAACTATCGCTATACCTTGGAGTTTTGGGATCACAAGACTCCTGCAAACATACCATATCATCAGGGAAGTTTCATGTTCTTCCGCTTGTCTGCATTTGATAAGGTGGGATTGTTTGATGAGCGATACTTCATGTATCCTGAGGATATTGACATCACACGAAGAATGCATAAGTATTATCGCACAATGTATTGGCCAATGGTGTCGGTGGTGCATGCTCATAGAGCTGCATCTTATAAGAGTAAGAAAATGCTGAAGATTCATATGGAGAATATGGTGAAGTACTTCAATAAATGGGGCTGGTTCTTTGATAAGGAACGTTCTGAATGGAACAAGAAACTCTTGAAGGAACTGGGCTATAAGAAATAATTTTGCTTGTGTAAATTTGAAAATCTAGTATGAACTATATTATCACTGGCGGTACCGGTTTCATTGGTACCCATCTTACAAATTTGATTAAGGAGCGTTATCCTAACGCCCAAGTATATAACCTCGACATCGTGAAGCCTGGCACTCCTAATCCGGTAGTAAAGGATTACAAGCCTGCTTTGCGTGATGGTCAGAAGTTGCAGTCTACTTTCATCGAGTATGATATCCGCAAGCCTATCGAGAACTTGCCATTTACTCCTACTGAGGACGATGTCATCTTCAACTTTGCAGCCGTTCATCGTACTCCTGGTCATGAAGATCATGAGTATTTCGAGACGAATATTCGTGGTGCTGAGAATGTGGTGGCATTTGCTGAGAAGTGGAATATCAAGAAGATTGTGTTTACTTCTAGTATCGCACCATACGGTGCTGCTGAGGAACTGAAGAAGGAGACTACTTTGCCAACTCCTAATACTGCATATGGTATCTCTAAGTTGGTAGCAGAGAAGATTCATGAGAAGTGGCAGAATGGTGATGCGGCTCATCGTCAGCTCACTATTGTTCGTCCTGGTGTGGTATTCGGAAAGGGTGAGAATGGTAACTTCACCAGATTGTATTGGGCTATCCGTGGTCATAAGTTTGCTTACCCTGGCAGGAAGGATACCATCAAGGCTTGTATCTATGTAAAGGAGTTGGTTCGCTTCATGCTGTATCGTTTGGAGCATCATGAGCATGGTGTTGAGTTATACAATTGTTGCTTCGAGCCTGCTTATACCATTCAGCATATCGTGGAGGCTATGAAGAAGGTTACAGGTTTGACTCAGTTTGTTCCTGATATTCCTAACTGGGTTATCATGCCTATGGCTAGAACTGCCATGCTTCTTGGTTCTCCAATGGGTATCTGTCCTGCGAGAGTGAAGAAACTCCAGATTTCTACCAATATCTGTGGTGAGAAGTTGAAGAACTGCGGTTATCAGTTTAAGTGGAGTTTCGAGGAAGCGCTGACAGACTGGTTCGAGGATAATGATAGAAAATATTTAAAATAATAAATATGAAAGGAATAGTATTAGCAGGTGGTAGTGGTACACGTTTGTATCCTATCACAAAGGGCATCAGCAAGCAGCTGATTCCTATCTTTGATAAACCGATGATTTATTATCCTATCTCGGTTTTGATGTTGGCAGGTATCCGTGAGATATTGATAATCTCTACCCCATTCGACTTGCCTGGTTTCAAGCGTCTTTTGGGTGATGGTAGTCAGTTTGGAGTGAAGTTCGAGTATGCGGAGCAGCCTTCTCCTGACGGATTGGCTCAGGCATTCATCATTGGTGAGAAGTTTATCGGCGATGATTCTGCTTGTCTCGTATTGGGTGACAACATCTTCTATGGTGCAGGCTTGAACCAAATATTGGGAAAGGCAGTAGCTGATGCTGAGCAGAACAACAAGGCAACCGTCTTTGGTTATCGTGTAAGTGATCCTGAGCGATATGGCGTGGCAGAGTTTGATGAGCAAGGCAATTGCCTGAGCATTGAGGAGAAGCCTGAGCATCCAAAGAGTAATTATGCCGTGGTAGGCTTGTACTTTTATCCTAACAAGGTTGTGGAAGTAGCCAAGCATATCAAGCCATCTGCTCGTGGTGAGTTGGAAATCACAACGGTGAATCAGGAGTTCTTGAAGGATAAGCAGTTGAAGGTACAGACCATGGCAAGAGGTTTCGCATGGCTTGATACTGGAACCCATGATTCCCTTTCTGAAGCATCTACCTTTATTGAGGTTTTGGAGAAGCGCCAGGGCTTGAAGGTGGCTTGTCTGGAAGGTATCGCATACCGACAGGGTTGGATTACGGCAGAGAAACTGCGTGAGGTGGCACAGCCTATGCTCAAAAATGATTATGGAAGATATCTGCTTTCTATATTGGATGAAGGCAATCAAACATTAAAGAAGAATTTAGAATACTAGGTCATGAATATTTTAGTAACAGGTGCTAACGGTCAGCTTGGAAATGAAATGCGTATCGTTAGCCAAAATACAACAGATTATTATATCTTTACCGATGTCAATCAGGTGGAAGGTTTGGAAACTACCTATCTTGATATCACCGATATGGATGCCATCCGTAAGATGGTGAAGGAGAATGATGTGAAAGCCATCGTGAATTGTGCAGCGTGGACCAATGTGGATGCCTGCGAGACGGATGAGAAACTGGCTGCATTGGCAGAAAAGCTCAATGCGGAGGCTCCTGGGAATCTGGCTAAGGCGATGAAGGAGGTTGATGGTCTGCTCATCCAAATCTCTACAGATTATGTCTTTGGTAAGGAACCTTATAATGTGCCATGTAATCCAGACCAGAAGGGAACTCCTACTGGCGTATATGGAACAACGAAACTTCATGGTGAGCAGAAGATTATGACTACTGGCTGTGATTATGTGATTATCCGTACGGCTTGGTTGTATTCTGAGTTTGGCAAGAACTTCTGCAAGACGATGCTTAATCTGACGGCAACCAAGCCACTATTGAAGGTTGTCTTCGACCAGTGTGGTACTCCTACTTACGCACTCGATTTGGCTAATGCCATCATCACCATATTGGATAAGGTAAAGGCAGTCCAGAGCAAGGATGAATATGTTGGAGTTTATCATTTCTCAAATGAGGGTGTCTGCTCCTGGTATGACTTCACCCAGATGATTGCAAGAATAGCCGGTCATACGGAATGCGATATCCAGCCATGCTATAGCTCGGAGTATCCTTCTCCTGTAACTCGTCCTGCTTATTCCGTATTGGATAAGCGAACCATCAAGGAGACCTTTGGGGTTAAGGTTCCTTATTGGGTGGATTCCTTGGAGAAGTGTATAGCTAATCTTAAGCAGGATTGTTAGAAGTCTGCTCAAAAATACTAATCATAAAGTTTAAAGTTCAATTTTCAAAGTTCAAAGTAAATGAAGAATATCGTTATCACGGGCGGTGCTGGTTTCATCGGCTCACACGTAGTACGCCTTTTTGTAAATAAGTACCCAGAATACAATATCATCTGTCTTGATAAGTTGACATACGCAGGTAATTTGGCAAACCTCAAAGATATTGAAGATAAGCCAAACTACAAGTTCGTTAAGATGGATATTTGCGACTTCGATAGTTTCTTGAAGTTGATGCAAGATGAGCATGTTGATGGCATCATCCATCTCGCTGCCGAGAGCCATGTAGATAGAAGTATCAAGGATCCATTCACTTTCGCTCAGACTAATGTGATGGGTACCCTGTCTCTGCTTCAGGCTGCCAAGATTTACTGGGAGAGCCTTCCTGAGGGATATGAGGGTAAGCGTTTCTACCACATCTCTACCGATGAGGTTTACGGTGCATTGCAGATGACTCATCCTGAGGGCATTCCTGCTCCTTTCACCACCAAGGCATCCAGCGGTAAGAACCACGAGGCTTACGGCGAGGAGTTCTTCGTAGAGACTACCAAGTACAATCCTCACTCTCCATACTCAGCATCCAAGGCAAGCTCAGACCACTTCGTGCGTGCTTTCCACGATACATACGGTATGCCTACCATCGTAACCAACTGCTCTAACAACTATGGTCCATACCAGTTCCCAGAGAAGTTGATTCCATTGTTCATCAACAATATCTGTCATCGCAAGCCATTGCCTGTATATGGTAAGGGTGAGAATGTGCGCGACTGGTTGTATGTAGTAGATCATGCCCGTGCCATCGATATGATTTTCCACAAGGGTAAGATTGCCGAGACTTACAACATCGGTGGTTTCAACGAGTGGAAGAATATCGATATCATCAAGGTGGTAA
>ENA-OQNN01000797-OQNN01000797.1-human-gut-metagenome-genome-assembly--contig:-NODE-797-length-27608-cov-3.158619_pt1 | contig 27608 bp, 25 predicted proteins | sample MGYA00242624_ERZ504870 | MGnify/ENA primary metagenome ERZ504870 (study PRJEB26092, sample SAMD00036379) | human gut metagenome | host: Homo sapiens | study: EMG produced TPA metagenomics assembly of... | reverse complement strand
GTTTCTCCATAATAAAGTGCCCCTTCAGATATTGTAGTAGAAAACATTTCTTCCAGACACATTGCCTGTGCTGTTAGCTGTAATTTATCTTCGTCCGTTATCTTAGGCTTTCCTTTTTTATATTCCACAGGAAAAACAGAATATAATCCTCTATGACCAGACAATGTAATTCCATCTTCGCATTTATGAAATTCTACCAGGTCACATTCCCCACTAACTCCAAGCTCTTTCGAGGAAACCGGAAGTGCCCGAACAAGAAGTGTCTCTTTTCTTTTTTCTTTTACACTGGGATCATGGACTTTCTTATGCATTAATTCACCAATAACTGTATGAACATTTTCACTCCACTGCTGCTCAATATGGATCAAAGCCCATTGCCGTCGGCAGAATTTAAAATGCTGTATCCCCGACAACATTAAATATTCGTCTTCTTTATATGCCATCAAATCATCCTTTTCATCTCAACTGAATCTGGAATCATTTCCTCGTGAATCTGAACTGTATAATCCTGATATTTTCTTGGATATTCAATTTCTTCTTTTTTTCTTACTTCGACTGCATCAAAAAGCTTATATGCCGGACAATCCCCCAGTTCCTTGCTGTGCTTAAACACAATAAGCTCCCGGACAGCCATTTTCCCTCTTGCAGCTGAATGATCATTTTCAAACATATTAATAATTGCCTCCCACAAAAGATCTATGTCTTCCTCTGAAAATCCTGTCACTTTTCTGGCCAGATTCGCTGAAATATATCCTTCCACTCGATACAATCCATACGGAACAATATTTTTTCTTCCCATTTCAGTACTCTTATTTTCAGCATCTTTTTCCGTTGTAATTGCAACTCTTGTAATCGTAACTTCCTGACTGACAATCGGATCGATACTTCTTGCAAAGCCAAGCTGTACCGGTCCCCTTACCTGTCCACAATTCAAAGAAGCTTTTACAAAAGTGGTCATAACTGCACCAAAGGTACGAATATCATAGAAATTATCACACATATAATCTCTCAGTTTTATATCCACGTCTTTATCTGATTTTTTTAATTTCTTCAATGCTTCGGTAACTTTTTTGTCCTCTGTTTCTGTAATTCCAAGGCTTTCACAGGCTTCCCGGTCGCTTCTGTTCAACGGAACATCTTCTTTGATGTAGATTTTATAACCTTTTGCATCTTCCTTTACTGTTTCCACATAATTACGAATTTTTCGCTTCAGACACACGTCTGTAACCAGTCCCAATCCACTTTCCGGATCTATTCTTGGCATATTACCAGAATCCGGATCTCCATTCGGATTTCCATTTTCTACATCAAACAGTACCACAAACTCATAACGATTTTTAATTGCTTCTCCCATTTACTTGTCCTCCTTTTTTTCGTACTTCTTTTGTATCTGATGATAATATCCTAACATGAACCTTCCCTGCTCCTCTAATGATAATCGCTTCGGAATTCCTGCATTTTCTTCTGACACATCTAATTTTCCCATCAGATCAGCCAACACTTTTTCATAATATATTTTTCTGGCAACTGATTCCCGGTCTATTTTCTTGATATGACTATTTTTCAATTTTATCAGAACCGGAAATATTGATGCTGGTGTTGCACATGCAGAATTAAAATATCTGTCTCGAATTGTTGCATTAATTCCAGGATTCGCATCCTTTTGAATTGATTCCAGTACTGCAAATATTCTTCCAAGTACATAGGAAGTCTCTATACACTCTTCATTTAATCCCATACTATCGTCTCCTTCTTTCCATCCACGGTTTTTAATTAAAAAGGCTTTTATAATTGCCGCTCTTCCATAAGTAACATTTCCCTGTTCGGCTCTTATTCGTATCAGCGTATCCGTATATAAGCTTTCTGGATATCTTGAATCTTCCAGAATTGCTCTTAATACCCTTGATGCCATATTAGGAACTGGAGTTTTATCCTTTGACTTCTGATTCACTGTTTCATCCAGCATCTTCTTTACTCCCAGATATTCATTCTCCACCCAGGAATGTTTTACAATTTCCATTCTCTGATAATGTCTGGAAATATTCTTAATAATGGTTCCAAATGAATTTTGATAAAAGAACCGAACTGATAATCTTGCTGCATTTGGTGCAAGACACAGGATATAAAATGGCTGATTCGGATCTAAGTTGATATCCTCAAGGTCTACCCATAATCCCTTCTCTAAATTTCCAAATACTTTTCTCATTTCTTTCTGATTATCCGGCTTGGGATTCATCCAGGACAAAAATGTCTTTTGATATTCTTCTTTTCCTGATTCTGCCCAGAATACAATCATGGAATCTCCTAATGGAAATTGATATTCTCTTTGACTCAATAAATAATTTAATGCTGTTGTGTATGCAAACTCCGCATACTTTCCGACCGGTGCATTATAACTTTGTTCTTTTCCATAAGACTCGAATGACGGAGCATTAAATGACACAAGTGCTGCTCCACTTGACTGTGCTCCCGGAACTCCTTTTATTCCTCTATGAATACGTGCTATCTCTGTTTTCTGTCCTGTCACAAGACAGATTCCTTTCTTTCCACTATTTTCTTTTACTTGCAGCTTGTCCCATAGCTTCTTTATTTCATCGTCTTCCTGTGCATAAATCCCTTTCATACTAAAGATAATATTTCCGCCTTCATTCAGTTCTTCCCAATGTTCTTTAATCACAGGATTCTTCTTTGCCTGTTCCGGATTCCAGTTTTTAAAGTAAAGACAGATTGCTTTCGCCATTTCTCCCTCTGCCTCTCCAAGAATTGCTAAGTGCTTTTCCCTTGCCGCATGAAAGCAGTCTATAACTCTCTGATTTGTTCCTTCTGCATCAATTCCAAGAAAATACTTGGCATTATCACATAAAAAGTTAGAAGCAATCCCTGAAGATCTTGTAACCATTTCCGGTACATTTAAAGGTTCGGGAACCCATACTTTCTTCTTGCCTCTTTGCTCTTCCTTTTTCAATGAAATAATCGTTTTTATTGTTCCATCCGCATTTAATTCTATTGCATGCGATACTTTTGCCTGACACCAGCCTGGTTTTGCTGCTTTTCCCTGCTGTACGAGTTCCTCGTAATACTTTACCAATGCCTGCAGAATCATCTGATCACCTCACAGTTTCGTAAATCCAGCACTCCTTTTCTCATGACTGCTCTGAAAAACATCGGCTGTATTTCATCCAGATTACTATAATCCATATCATACAACATAAATCCCAGATCCTTTTCAGGCACTGTATCATAACTGGTATGTATCTCTTTTTCTTCACATAAACAGAACTGAGCCGGAAATTCTCTGCACCCAAAATATGGCATATGATAGCACTCTCCTCTTTTTAAACGACGCATGATAATATCTTTAAATTTTCCAGGATTGTCCGATGCATTTGCCTTATTCGTCATTTCAAAATGTGCTTCTAGGATATAGCAAACATCACATAAAATTAGAGAGGCTCTCTGAACAATGTCTTCTTTTGTACTAAGATAAAGTGGTTTATCTGCCCCATTATACACTTGCAGTACATTGCTGGCAGATATCTTGCTTTTTACTTCATTTCGCCTGACACTTGTAAAGCGGATTGGATTCTTCACATAAATCTTATCAATAACCCATTTCAGACCGGGATGCCAGTATATTGCTTCCAGAATTCCACGTGCTGCCGAAGGTGTCATAACATCATAAGAACATCTTTCAACCTTCATCTCCGGTCTTGAGAACAAAGCATAATCCCCCCACACTTTTACTTTTACACCTATGCCCATCTATAATACTTCTCCTTTCTTATAGCATGCTGCAATATAATCCCGCGGCTGGTAATAAAAATCTGTATTATAGTCTGATATTTTTTCATCTATCCACGAATGATAAACTTCCCATAACCCTTTTAAAATATCAGAATCTTTATAACTATCCTCTATCAGGCGTTCATACACTTCACCAATATCCCAATAATCAGGAATTCTATAACGGCACTCAATTACATTATCAAAATTTCCTGTTGTGATCTTACATTCGGTTACGAATTCATGTGCAACCTTTTCAATTGGTTCACAGTGCAGCACATCCGCATATTCATAGATTCTGTCTATGTTCTCTTTGCCCAGGGCCTCTGTTATTTCACATCTGGTTTTCTTTTTTAAACGTCCCATATATTCAATCAGACTGCACGTAAAAAATAAATTATTATTATTTTTTGTTCCCATTTACTGCCTCACTTCCTACATACTGTAATGTATCTAATGCTGATATCGTATGAAAGCTGATCTGATGTGTCGGATGATTGAATTTAACAAGTTCCCAAAAGGCAGCTCTTGATATTTTCCCATCTATAAAATTCTGTACATAATTATAAATGGTATCGTCCGCCATTGGTCCCTCTACAATATCATAATCATGCGATTGTCCGCTTCGACAGGCAACAATAAAATCCAACCATTCTTCTGTCATTTCTTCAAAGATCAAATACTTTAATTTTTTATCCGGTATATATTCATAACAATTCACATATCCTTTGCGTCCGTAACGAGTTGCCCATCGTTCCGCCTGTTCCTGCATCCGGGTACAATAAAAGCCGAAATAAAAATCTTTGTTATACACTGCTTTCCTTATCTCTGGAAATTCTACAATCTCTTTGCTTCCATGGTACAAAATCAAAATTCTTCTCCTCCTTCCGATTACATAAAATTGCTAAATTACACTATAAACTCTATTTACTAAAAATATAGTATCTACTTATACTATTTTCATTCTTTATAAAATCACTATACTACAGTTTATTTTGGTAATCAACATCTTTTATTCATTTTAAATTCCATTGAAAATACTTTTTCTTGAAATATTTCCTATAACCGTTTATACTTATGTTGTCTGGTATCCCAGTGGATTGAAATAATGGTATTTTTAATGAAAAAGCTGAGGGGGTTGTCGCGACAGTCCCCTCTCTTTATTTCCGTAAGCAATGAGCCAAAATCTGTACTAGCACACAAAAGACCTTGCAACTGCCTCGGTAACTTGAGGAACTCGCAAAGTGTGTTTCTCAAAATCCACAATCCATATCACACAAAGAACGCCATTCCATCCTCTAATGAAAAATCCAGTCCATATTCTTCTGAATACTGCTCTCCATCAACCAACTCATAAAAATCCTGCATCTCTTCTGATACTGGTCTGAGCATACCTGCTCCATTCAATCTGTCGAAAAAGCTGTTTTCTGATTTTGCATTGTCATATATCTGAATGCAATACTGTCCTGCTTTCCGCATTCTTTCCCTCGTTACTCCTTTAATTCGTAATTCCTGTAATAATTCATCTGCTTCAGGCTCCCTGTTGATAAATATAGTCTTTGTATTTTCTTCGATTAATTTAAATTCCTTTGCAACTTCTGCGAAATTACATTCCATCTTTTGAAATTCATCCATAATCTTTTTCTTATCCAGACTTGTGCCTCTATAGTGGTATAGTCTTGTAAAATAATCATGAATCGCTTTTAAATCTGCTATATCAGTATAATCCTGTAAAATCCCTTTGGATACATCAATCTGTTGCCTTTGGTTTGGTACACTATAAGACTCTTCTAAGTCAAATATATAAACCATGCTTTCTGACAATTCTCTTTTTCCTTCACGGTTACATCTTCCCGCTGCCTGTATCATAGAATCAAGCCCCGCTATCTGACGATACACTGTTGCAAAATCTAAATCTACTCCTGCTTCTACAAGACTTGTAGAAATCACAATGCATTTCTCATTATTTTTTAATCGTTCTCTTATTCTCTTTAACACACGTTTTCTGTGCTTCGGATACATACTTGTTGACAGATGATAGATTCCTTCTCCTTGTAATTCTTTATAAATCATCTGTGCTGCTTTTTTCGTATTTACAATACATAATGCATTATTTTCCTTCTTCAGTTTTTCAAGCAGATCATCCTCTCGTATCCTTCCCAGATTCTGATAATTTACGCGTTTAAAAAAAAGGAATTGTTCTTCCATTCTTGGACATAATTCTTTTATTAACTCATTTTTAGAAAAAAACGAATCTAATGCCGGCTGCGTTGCAGTACATAATACTATGCTGACAGAATAACTGTCCACCAATTCCTGAAGCATCGCTATACAAGGTTTCAGATAATCCATCGGCAGCATCTGTGCTTCATCGAATATAACAACACTGTTCGCAATATTATGTATCTTCCTACATTTCGAGGATTTATTTGCAAATAATGATTCGAAAAACTGTACATTTGTTGTTACCACAACAGGCTTGTCCCAATTTTCACTTGCAAGCTGCATCGGTTTAAATTCTTCTGAGCTTTCATAATCTACATTATAATGATTCTCCAGAACATTTTCCTCACCAAGTATTTCTCGAAATACCTGGGCGTTCTGTTCAATAATGCTTGTATATGGAATTACATAAATGATACGATCCTTATGATTCTTTACCGCATGTTCCAGAGCAAATGCAAGAGAAGCAACAGTTTTTCCACCCCCTGTTGGCACTGTAAGACGGAAAATCCCTTCTTTTTGCTTTCCCTCTTTTATACAATGACTCAATATCTCTGTTCTTCGACCATTTATTGTGTCTGCATCTGTATTTTTCAACCATTCGGAAATATGATTTTTCAATCTATTCTGTAAAGTTACCATGGTCTCTCCCGAATTTCTTCCTGTATCTCCATTTTTCATGAATGATTCTGTGTCCAGAAAATCTGCATCTACAAGACATGAATACAACATTCTGATAAATGTTCCCAGTGAAAAATCCATATTTCTGTCTTCTTTAAATTTAATCGGTTCCGTATCCAGATCTGGAATTTCGACCTCATCTTTATAATCCTGATAGTCGCAGATTTTTTTCTTCCATCTTCCACATAAGCTGGAACTTATTGCAGTATTTCCATAATCAGGCAGTCCAGCATGATGACCTGCAATGCAATAACTTAGAATGGGATAATAACCTCCAAGTTCTTTACAGACCTGAGCTCCTGCCGTAGCATGATCCACTTTATCATTTGTATTCTCCTGTATTTTTTTCTGAAATTCTTTCGAGTATTTTCCGATATCATGCAGCATTCCACAGCAATAGCCCCATTCTCTTTTTCCAAACTTTTCTGCAAAGTTCCCAGCTCTCTCTGCCGTTCCTTCCAAATGTTCTTTTACAGTCTGTACTCTTTCTCCATCTTTATGTGCGATATATCCCATTTTATTACCATCCTCTATATCTTCTCCATTATTGTTACCCTGTCATTTTAAAGAACATCCTCACTTACACGGTTACATATTTCTCCGCTTCTTCTTTGCATTTCAACGTATTTCCATGCCCAATTACATATTTCATACATTCTTTTCCCTGCTCTTCTTTTCCGATTCGGTAGTAACATACTCCCAGCAGGAATCTGCGTGTAACCTCATAATAAGGCAGCTTTTCCGTATCATTTTCCAGTAATCTTACTGCTGCCTCATCTTCACCTTTCAGCATCAAATTTTTTGCCATAAACAGTGGATTCTTTTGAAATACTTTCCCTGCTTTTTCTAATGTAGCCGAATAACCTGCCGCATCTTTCTCCTGATATTTCTTCGACAGTTCGAGATTCGTCATGACCTGCTGCCAGGAACGTCCCTCTCTTTTTCCTTCCCATTCATTCTTTATATACTCTTCTGCCTTCTGCAACTGCCCATTTATGATCAGTGCAACTACATATTTAGACTCAGCTATCAGCATGACACTTTTTTGAAATCCATGATAATCCAAGCTCTTTCCGTACTTTACCAACTCTTCCAGCATTTCTGAATATTTTTCTGCATCACATTGCTGTGACAGAATCCGGTCAATTTTTGAAAAATCTCTGAGAATGTCCCTGATTAAAATGAATATACCTGCAATCAGATCAACCACCACGCAAATCCACAGAAGCCAGGGATCTGTCGTGACCCAGCCCGGCTGCTTCACATCGAAAAAGAGTACTGTCTCCTGATGCGGGAACGGATTTCCTTTGAAAATACTCACCACACAAATCAATGCTGCATAAATCAACAGCACATTCCGTATCATCCTGATGCGTCCATTTTTCTGCTTTTCATAAATCTTTTTTATCTGCTCTTCCATTTTTCTCTACCTCGCTGTCACACTATTTTTGTACCTACAACATAATGATGCCAGGGTCAAAAGGTCTAAGCCCACATGAGCTTGCTCATAGGTGGGTGAAAGACCTTAGAACCCGCCCCGATATGAGCATAAAAGTGGGATGATAATCCCACGATATGCGAATATTGGGCAGGATTGTGGGAGTGCGTAGCACGGAGCAATCCGTAGGCATCAAAGTCGGGGGCTTTTGACCCCGACATCATATAATTATACATAATTTCTGCTGTTATTGAAATCTTCTCTTGCTGTCTCCTGCTTTCCGGGAGTATAATCTACCGTAAGCTCGTTGAAATCTGAGATTCCAACATTATTTTCACGCACAGGAGAACAGAATTCAAATACCCAGGCAATGGAGACCGAACGGATTCCACGGCTCAACTGGCAATTCCGGCTGTCATCGCCCAGATCATCAATCTTTTATACAATATCGTAGATCGGATCTATATCGGGCATATTCCGGGAGTTGGTTCTTCTGCCCTCACCGGTGTCGGTTTATTCACACCCATTTTAATGCTGATCAATGCATTTGCCATGCTTGCCGGTGCGGGAGGTGCTCCGCGTGCCGCGATTTCCATGGAAAAAAAGGATAACCGGACAGCAGAAAGGATCCTTGGAAACTGCTTTTCTCTTCTTATCATCATGGCAGTTGTACTAACTTTTATTTTCTTTATTTTTGCCCCACAGATGCTGACCCTTTTCGGTGCAAGTGATAAGACACTTCCATATGCCGTTGCCTATTCCCGCATCTACATTCTCGGAAGTATTTTTGTACTGATCGTTATGGGAATGAACCTGTTCATTACAACACAGGGATTTGCAAAGATCAGTATGCTCACCACCGTCATTGGTGCAATAATCAATATTATCCTTGATCCGATCTTCATTTTTGTACTGGATCTCGGTGTAAGAGGTGCGGCACTTGCCACAGTCTTAAGTCAGGCAGTCGGAGCTGTATGGATCTTCCGTTTCCTGACCGGAAAGAAAACCATTCTCCATCTGCGGAAAGAAAATTTCCGGTTACGCAGAGACATTATCCTGCCCTGCCTGGCACTTGGTATTTCCACTTTCGTCATGCTCTCCACGGAAAGTATCCTCTCCATCAGTTTCACCTCCAGCCTTTCAAGGTACGGTGGCGACCTGGCAGTTGGAGCAATGACCATCATTACCAGTGTCAGCCAGCTTGTTACAATGCCTGTGCAGGGGATCTGCCAGGGAGGTCAGCTGATCACAAGTTACAACTTCGGTACCAATAATAAAAAGCGGGTAAAAGAAGCCTTTTTACCAAGTTTAAAGCCTGCGTCTTTTTTACGACCCTGTGCTGGGCTGTTCTGCTTCTTGCATGCCTGCGAAAACTGATCCTACTGATCCCTCTCATCTTTATCCTGCCGCTCTTTTTATCTAATAAGGTATTTGCAGTTTTCCTTGCAGAACCAGTCAGTGATATCCTGGCGGCTGCCATTACAACCATAACCTTCTTAAGCCGCTTTAATGGAATATTGAACCCGAAAGACCTCTCCTCACCGGATATCCGGTAAAGAGAGGCCTCTCTTTTTCATTGATCTTCCATAATTTTTCTTTCAGAATTTTCCCTTTTTCTGTGATTTTTCCTTCTTCCAGGATCTTTCCTGAATCCTCCGGTAACAGATCACCGGTTTCTCCGGTAGCCCTGCTCATCCTGATATTCAGGATGTTCCATTGCACAGGGATTCTGATCACCACAGATTGTATAATCGCACCGGCATCCATTAGAACAGGTAGTTTTACGGATCAATTTAGCATGAATCAGTTCCATCCCCGTAAAATCCGGGTTGCACATTGCCGGCATAACTTCCAGCAGATCATACTTTTTTGCAAATTTGTATAGGCGTGGTTCTATCTGTTTTTATATGTGTTCCACTGTCCTAAGTACACAGACTGTACTGAACGGTGTTATCAATTTGTTATCAAATATCTGTTATCAATCAAAGATTCTCGTAATATCCTGATACCGGTTGATTACACGATAAATTTCTACATACTCATTATCTACTTTGTAGATAATCACATAATCTTCCCATATCGCATACTTATAGTCTGTCCAAAAGCTGACTCGTTTTGAAAGATCCGAACCCATTCCAGGAAACATCTGAAGATTTTCGAATTTGCCATAAATCTCCTTTATGGTCTTTGCCGCATTCTCCTCGTTATCTTCAGCAATGTAATCCCGAATGCTTTTTAAATCCTTTGCAACAATCGGGTTAATCCTCAATTTTAACATCCTATTCCCCCACGAGTGCTTTCAATTCATCCAAATCAAGCCATCCTTCGCCGTCTTTCACTGCTTCTTCTGCTTCTTGCAGCTTCATCAAGAGCTTCTTTTCTGCCCGATCACGTTCATAATCCTCAAAGTCCATAACTACAAAACGACCTCTGCCATTCTTTGTAAGATACACTGGCTCGCCTTTATGACAATTTTTTAGGACTTCATTATAATTTCTTAAATCAGATACTGGTAAAATACTTGCCATATTCTTTCAGCTCCTTCCTTGATTTCATATTTTTCTGCTACTTACATTATACACAAAAAGCTGTAAAATTCAACGCAAAGTTTTACAGCTTTTTAATTTAAAATCATTTTTTCATTTTCTTCCATATTCTCTATTACTTCTGTTCTCTGCAGATTTGCTGGAAGTCGAACAGTATAATGAAAATGTTGTCTTTCAGGGAATCATCGACTGTGCCAAAGCCGCTTTGGAACATGATATTCCGGTGGTTCTCGGAAACGATGTCGGCTGTCCCTGGATCATCCAATGCCCAAAAAAAGAAAAGCAGTCGAAAAAGAACTCGACCGCTTTCTCTGATCTTTCAGAACTATCATTTTTCTTCAGCTATCTGCCTATTTTGAGCAGGTGGCTTTTTCATTTTTCCCACCATAATCAAATTTTCCGTCATTTTTTTCTTCCAGTGCTTTGATCATATGATACGTATACTCATTATACGGAACTGCAATCCCCAGTTCCTTTCCCATACGCATCAATGCTCCTGAGAACATATCGATCTCAGTATGTCTTCCCGCATCTAAATCCTGCAAGGTAGAATATCTCGCAGTTGGCGGAACTTCACTTCCACGACTGGATGAATCATCCGCTGCCTTCAGATCGATCCCCTTTGCCTTCGCCACGGCTTCTAATTCTCTGCGGAGTCCATTACTGATCTCCTTCATGTGGATACTGTCTCTGTAGCATCCCACACCTGCACCAAGGATTGCCTGTGGAAGGTTATTACATACGTTCAGACGGAACTTGCTCCATATTTCTGCCTGAATCTGTTCTGTGGAACGATAATGGATTCCCGTATCTTTCAATAATTCTTCGATCGCCTGCACCCGTTCGCTCTGATACGGTGCTTCACCCTCGCCGAAAATGATACCAATCGTTGTCTCAGGATCAAAATGATATCCATCCTCTTCCTGATGGGATGCCACCTTGATCAGGGAAGGCAATACCGGTGCAGCCCCGATCTCTGCAGCGATCAGTTCTTCACTGTCCACTCCGTTCATCAGACTCATTACCGTCGTATTTTCTCCCACTGCCGTACGGATGCTGCCCATTGCTTCCGGTAAAGCACCATACTTCAGACATACAACCAGCAGATCCACCCCCTGTGCCTCCTGCGGTGTCCATACTTCGGGATTATACGTGACTCCATTAATCCTGCATCCCTTTTTCAGACGTTCTGCCCTTTCACCTTCTGCGATCACACCCAGCCGGATCTCTTTTTTCTGGGAGAGTCCCCAGATCACATAGGAGCCGACTGCTCCTGCTCCGAGAACTGCTACTTTTTCTATCTTCATTTTAGTATCTCCTTTCAAACGTGATCTGATCCAGTGCTTTTACTGATGTTCCCGGAAATGTTCTAACACTGACTTTCCTCTGCGATCTCCCTTGCCACAAAAACTCCACTTGCAGATGCATGAGACAGAGAATGGGTCACTCCACTTCCGTCTCCGATCACATACAGCCCCTTATGCAGTGTCTCAAGATGTTCATCCAGCTGCACTTCCATATTGTAGAATTTTACTTCCACTCCGTAAAGCAGTGTATCATCATTTGCTGTTCCCGGTGCGATCTTGTCCAGTGCATAGATCATCTCAATAATTCCGTCAAGGATGCGCTTTGGAAGAACGAGACTTAAATCTCCCGGCTCTGCTGACAGGGTCGGTGTCATAAAATTCTCAGCAATCCGCTCCGGTGTACTTCTTCTTCCACGGATCAGATCTCCGAAACGCTGCACCAGGACTCCTCCCCCAAGCATATTGGAAAGTCGTGCAATACTTTCACCGTATCCGTTGCTGTCCTTAAACGGTTCTGAGAAATGCTTTTCTACGAGCAATGCAAAGTTTGTATTTTCCGTCTGCTTTGCAGGATCTTCATAACTATGTCCATTGACCGTTACAATTCCGTTTGTATTTTCATTTACTACAATTCCATTCGGATTCATACAGAAAGTTCTGACCTTATCTTCAAATTTTTCCGTACGGTATACGATCTTACTCTCATAAAGCTCATCGGTAAGATGGGAGAAGATCACGGCAGGAAGTTCTACACGCACTCCGATATCCACACGGTTGGATTTCGTCGGGATCTTCAGATCCTTACATACCTGCTCCATCCATTTACTTCCGCTTCTTCCCACGGAAACAATACATTTCTCACATTCATCTTCTCCGTCCTTAGTAACCACACGGTATCCGTCTTCTTTCATCTCAAGACGATCTATATGACAGTTAAATCGGAACTCCACTTTTTCTTTTAATTTTGCATACAGATTTTCAAGTACCACATAATTGATATCTGTTCCAAGATGACGTACAGATGCATCCAGAAGATTCAGCTTATTCTGCATACACAGCTTTTTAATGTGTGTACCGGAAGTGGAGTACATTTTTGTTCCTGCCCCGCCAAATTCTACATTGATATCATCTACATATTCCATCAGTCTGATGGCTTCTTCTTTTCCGATATACTCATAAAGTGTACCACCGAAGCTGTTCGTAATATTATATTTTCCGTCAGAGAACGCTCCTGCTCCGCCAAATCCGCTCATGATCGCACAGGTCTTACAGTTGATACAGCTTTTCACCTTTTTGCCATCAATCGGACATTTTCTTTTTTCCAGCGGATTTCCCGCTTCAAAAACTGCCACTTTCAGTTCAGGGGCTTTCTGCATCAGCTCATACGCTGCAAAAATTCCTCCCGGTCCTGCTCCGATAATAATTACGTCATATTTACTCATTCTCACAATCCTCTTTCTTTTTTCTTTTTTCTTTCTCTTCTATTCTTATTTATTTTCCTGTACTTTCCGTTCCTTTTTTCTGCTCTTCAGTCAATTCTTCCTTTTTTGTCTGCTGTTCTGCTTTCACAAGCTGCTCTTTCTCTGTCTCTTGTTCTGCTTTCACAAGCTGCTCTTTTTCTGTCTGCTGCTCCTGCCGCAATCCCAGGATTCCCCTGGTCAGAATCTTTACATCATCAAAAATATAATCAAATGCTCCTGCCTGGCACATATTAATGATTACCATTCCGACCGGCACTGCAAGGATCATCCAGATCACTCCGCCAACCCGGTATCCGATATATAAAAGTAATAATGTAACCAGTGGATTCAGTCCCACACTGTCACCGACCAGCTTGGGCTGGATCAACTGCCGTACTGCCTGCGTTACCACATAAATGATCAGCAATGCTGCCGCCACCTTATATTCTCCCATAAAAACTTCGTACACCGCCCATGGGATCATAGCGGTTCCCGTTCCAAAAAATGGAAGGAAATCAAGAAATGCAATCAGAAAAGCGATCAGGACAAAATAATGGATTTTTAAAAACCCAAGTCCTGCCAGCAGAATCAGGAACACAATCCCCATGATCTTAAATTGGGCTTTAAAATAACCTCCCACTGCATATTTCAGATTGTCCATCACCATAGCCATTCTTTTTGTCACAGCCTCTGGTGCGATCCCTTTCATCCAGTGAATGACATCTTCTCTCTGCACAATGAAAAAATAAGCCGACATGATCATCACAATAAACGATACCAGCATATAAGGAACCTTTTTCGCTGCATTTCCTGCTGCCGTAACTGTCGGTTCACTGACCTTACTCATCAGATTGCCCATATAATCGTCCAGATTTTCAACCAGTGATGTCCATCCGTTCTGAATCCCTTCCGGGAGACGCACAAAGACGCCCGACAGTGTCTGACCGATTTTTTCCAACCCTGTTTCTGTCTGCTCATACAGATCCGGGAAATCCCGGATCAGCCCCGTCACTTCCGTCCCCCGACGGCTGACCGCAACATAGCTGACCAGCATGATTGCCGCCAGTACCAGGATCACGATCAGTGCCGACCCCAGCTTTTTGACAATCTTCATTCTCTTCTCCAACCAGTTTACAAGTGGTGTCGCAATACTGGCAACGATCCATCCGATCACGAACGGCATCAGAAATCCGATCAGTCTGATCCCGATTACAATAAACGCTGCCGTGGCAAGGATACTGAATAAAAGGCTGACTGCGACCTGCCAGTATGGGCGTCTGTTTTCCATGCTTATGCCTCCTCAGATTGATTCAGATATTCTGTCTCGATCAGATCCCATATCTCATCCCTTCCCTGCTTTGTCTGGGAAGAAAATGGAATCACTTTTGTTCCCGGAACAAGTTCCAGTCCTTCTTTTAGGATCTTGATACATTTCTGTACCTGGCTTCTTTTGATCTTGTCTAATTTTGTGGCAATGATGATCGGCTGATATCCCTGCTCTACGATCCAATGATACATCATCTTATCATTTGCAGACGGTGCATGACGGATATCGATCAGAAGGAAAACCGCCCGAAGCTGACCGGATGTATGCAGATAACGTTCGATCAGCTTTCCCCACTGAGCTTTTTCCTGCTCGGATACTTTCGCATAACCATATCCGGGAAGATCTACCAGATACATTTCATCATTAATATTATAAAAGTTGATCGTCTGCGTTTTTCCCGGTGTTGCCGAAATCCTTGCATAGGATTTCCGGTTCATCAGTGCATTGATCAATGAAGATTTACCAACATTTGACTTCCCTGCAAATGCGATCTCCGGCTTGTCATTTTCCGGCAGAACACTTGTAATTCCACAGACAGTTTCCAAATTAATATTTTTAATTACCATAAGATCCTCCTTTATCTTACAAGTGCCGTTTTCAGCACCTCATTCATGCTCTCTACCGGAATGATCTCCAGTCCTTTCGTAATCTCCACTGACAGTTCTTCTACATCTGCCAGATTTTCTTTCGGCACAAGTACCGTATGTATTCCTGCATTTTTCGCAGCAAGCAGTTTTTCTTTCAGGCCTCCGATCGGAAGAACCCTTCCGCGAAGTGTGATCTCACCTGTCATTGCAAGATCTGCACGTACTTTCTTTCCTGTCACTGCGGAGAGGATGGCTGTTGCCATTGTAATTCCTGCTGACGGTCCGTCTTTCGGTACCGCTCCTTCAGGAATATGCACATGAATATCATGCTTTTCAAAGAAATCTTCCTGAATCGCATACTTTTTACTTACAGAACGGATATAACTGATTCCCGTTCTTGCCGATTCTTTCATGACATCTCCCAGCTTTCCGGTCAGCATGATCTCACCTTTTCCCGGCATAACATTGACTTCAATCTGCAAGGTATCGCCTCCTACACTTGTCCATGCAAGTCCACGCACAATTCCGACCTCCGGTGCTGCATTTGCCATCTGATACGTATACTTTTCTTTTCCAAGAAATCTGGACAGATTCCGGTCTGTTACTGCGATCTTCTCTTTTTCTGTCATCAGCAGCTCTTTTGCCGCTTTCCTGCAGACAGCACCGATCTTACGTTCCAGTTGTCTGACTCCTGCCTCTTTCGTATAATTATGTGCCATTTTCCAGATTGCTTTTTTACTGAAAGATAGCTGCTGTTCTGTCAGTCCTGTCTTTTCCAATTGCTTCGGAACCAGATGTTCCTGGGCAATATGCAGCTTTTCATTTTCTGTATAACTACTGATTTCAATGATCTCCATGCGGTCCAGCAGCGGACGCGGGATTGTCTGAAGACTGTTGGCAGTCGTAATGAACATTACTTCGGAAAGATCCAGCGGTACTTCCAGATAATGATCCCTGAACCGGCTGTTCTGTTCTGAATCCAGAACTTCCAGCAAAGCAGAAAATGTATCTCCCTTGTAGTCTGTGCTTACTTTGTCAATTTCATCCAGAAGAAGTACCGGATTTTTGACTCCCGCACTGCGGATTCCGTTTGCAATCCTTCCCGGCATTGCACCCACATACGTCTTTCTATGCCCACGGATCTCCGCTTCATCCCGGACTCCTCCCAGGGAAATCCTCACATAAGGCCGATTCGTTGCCCTTGCCAGCGACCTTGCAATGGAAGTCTTACCTGTTCCCGGGGGACCTACCAGGCAGAGGATCGGACTTTCTTCTCTCCGGGTCAGCGTTCTGACTGCCAGTGACTCCAGAATCCTCTCTTTCACGGTCTCCATTCCGTAATGATCTTCATCCAACACTTTCCGGGCATACTGAATGTCATTATTTTCTTCGGAACGCTTTTCCCACGGCATTTCAAGAAGTGTCTCAATATAGGTACGGATCACTCCATTTTCAGCCTGTGATCCGATCGTATTTTTGAATCTGCTGATCTCACGTTTCAGCTTTTCCTTTACCTCTTCCGGTGCTTCAAGCTTTGCTGCCGCCTCTTCAAACTCTTCTGCATCAGAAATACCTGAATCCTCCCCCAGCTCCTGTCGGATAACTTTGAGTTCTTCCCGCAGGATATATTCTCTCTGATGCCGGTCCACCAGTTCTTTGACCTTTTTCTGAATCTCTTTTTTAACATCTATGATCTGAATTTCATCTGTCAGTTCCGAGCAAAGTTTCTCATATCTTTTTTTAATATCCAGTTCTTCCAGAAGTTTCTGCTGTTCCGTATATGAAAATGGTACACTGCAGGCAATCTCATTGGTCAGCTTCTTCAGATCTTCGATCGAAATCAGTTCTTTCACTGCCTCCTTGGACATTTTTCCACTTTTGTCCGCATATTCCGTAAGAACCTCTCTCAGGTTTCGTGCCATCGCTTCCTTTTGTATCTCATCCTCTATGCCAAAATCTGTCTCTTCCAAAAGTTCAACTTCCGCTTTGAGATACGGTTCTTTTTCACTGATCCCGGTCAATCTTCCTCTCTGTTCTCCTGAGACAAGAACCCGCACAATTTTCTTCGGCAATTTAATGACCTGCCGGACTGTGGCAACTGTTCCGATACTGTATACATCTTCCTGTCCCGGATCTTCTGTCTCTATGGATTTCTGGGCAACCAGAAAAATCTTCTGATCTTCCATCATTGCCTGCTGTACCGCAGTGATCGAGCGTTCTCTGCTCACATCAAAATGTACGACCATCTCCGGCATGATCGTCAGTCCTCTCAGAGCGACCATCGGAAGGCTTTTCATTACGCTGTCCATTTCTTTTCCTCCGTTCTTATTTTTATGTCCTTCTATTTGAATCTATTCTTCTCCTCTTACAGACTACCATGCGTAAAAAAAGCGGGTGGATGGGATTCGCCATCACGCCCGCCTTTTTTATGCACTCTCTGATGTCAGGAACGACTTTCTTTCTTCGCCGTCACGCGTATATCTTGGCGGTTCTGTTCCGAGAACTGCTTCTTTCGTGATCCGGCATTCTTTAATTGTCTCATCAGATGGGACTGTAAACATCGTATCCATCATGATATTTTCCATGATTGCACGAAGACCACGGGCTCCTGTCTTACGCTTCAGAGTCGTATCGGCAATCTCCAGCAGTGCATCCTTATCAAACTCAAGCTTCACTCCGTCCAGCTCAAGCAGCTTCTGATACTGCTTTACGATCGCACTCTTTGGTTCTGTCAGAATACGGATCAGTGCATCCCGATCCAGAAGATCCAGTGACACTGTCACAGGAAGTCGTCCCACCAGTTCCGGGATCAGACCAAATTTCACAAGATCCTGAGGAAGTGCCTCCTGAAGCAGCACATCCATATCGTATTCATGCTGTGTTGCAATCTCTGCATCTAATCAGATCGACTTTCTGTCGATCCGGGTCTCTATAATCTTATCAATTCCTTCAAAAGCTCCACCACAGATAAATAAGATATTCGTCGTATCAATCTGAATAAACTCCTGATGCGGATGCTTTCTTCCTCCCTGCGGCGGAACAGATGCAACCGTTCCCTCGATGATTTTCAGAAGTGCCTGCTGAACACCTTCTCCCGAAACATCTCTCGTAATGGATGGATTCTCCGATTTTCTCGTAATCTTGTCAATCTCATCAATATAGATGATTCCATGCTCAGCACGCTCAATGTCTCCATCCGCTGCCTGAATCACTTTCAGAAGAATATTTTCAACATCTTCTCCCACATATCCTGCCTCTGTCAGTGCAGTTGCATCAGCGATCGCAAACGGAACATTCAGAATTTTTGCCAGGGTCTGTGCCAGAAGCGTCTTTCCACATCCGGTCGGTCCCAGCATCAGAATATTACTTTTCTGAAGCTCCACTCCAAGATCCTGTTCTGCAAGAATTCTTTTGTAATGGTTATATACCGCAACGGAAAGCACCTTTTTGGCTTCATCCTGACCAATCACATACTGATCAAGGAATGCTTTCATTTCTTCCGGAGTCAGCAGATTGATATCGTCCAGTGCTCCTCTGTCGTTATAATCCAGCTCTTCTTCAATGATCTCTGAACAAATCCCCACACACTGGTCACAGATATATGTCCCGTTCGGACCTGCGATCAGCTTGCGTACCTGAGCCTGCGTCTTGTTACAGAATGAACATCTTACAATCTCTTCTGTCATTTTTCCTGCCATATTCTTGTCACCTCATACTGCAATCTATTAGTGGCTTGCTATTACTTCGTCAATCAGACCGTATTCTTTTGCCTCAGCCGCAGACATAAAGTTATCACGCTCTGTATCTGTCTGGATCACTTCCAGCGGCTTTCCTGTATTTGCTGCCAGAATACTGTTCAAAGTCTTTCTGGTACGGAGGATATGCTCTGCTGCGATCTGAATCTCTGTCGCCTGTCCCTGTGCTCCGCCAAGTGGCTGATGGATCATAATCTCAGCATTCGGAAGGGCAAATCTCTTGCCTTTTGCTCCACCTGAAAGCAGAAATGCTCCCATACTTGCTGCCATACCAATGCAAACTGTAGATACATCGCATTTGATATACTGCATTGTATCATAAATTGCCATTCCCGCTGTCACAGATCCCCCCGGACTGTTGATATACAACTGGATATCCTTATCCGGATCATCTGCCTCCAGGAAAAGTAACTGTGCTACGATCACACTTGCGGAAACATCATTCACTTCCTCTCCGAGAAAAATAATCCTTTCTTTCAGAAGTCTTGAATAAATATCATAAGAACGTTCTCCGCGACTTGTCTGCTCAATGACGTAAGGTACTAAACTCATATTCTTTCCTTCTCCCTGTCTGAATCTTTGTCTGTAAATTACCGGGCTGTCACTCCATCTGGAATTGCCTGCCCACCACTAAAAAGGGTACACCCATTACAGGTGCACCCCCTACAGAATCTCTGCTTATTCTTCTACAGCCGCCTCTGTGATCAGAGTAACTGCATCCTGCACTGCGATATCTTCTTTCATCTGCTTCTTCTCATTCTCACCCATGAACTCTTTGAGCTTTTCAACTTCCATCTGGTAAGAATCAGCCATCTTCTGAAGTTCTTCATCAAGACGCTCATCCGATACTTCGATATTCTCTGCAGCTACGATTGCTTCGAGAACCAGTCTTGTTCTGATTCGCTTCTCAGCCTGTGGCTTCAGTTCTTCCATCATCTTCTCCTCATTGAGTCCTGTGAACTGGAAGTACTGCTCCACGCTCATACCCTGCTGCATGATGCGACGTGCAAAATCATCTGCCATCTGCTTAGCCTGAAGATCTACCATCGGTGCAGGAAGATCGATCTCTGCATTAGCAACAGCCTGCTCTACAGCCTGGTTTTCTTTCTTTTCTTTTCCTTCATTCTCTTTACGCTCTTTGATCTTAGCCTTTACTTCTGCCTTATAATCTTCCAGAGTCTCTGCCTCTTCCGATACCTCTGAAGCGAACTCATCATCCAGTTCCGGAAGTTCTTTTGCCTTGATCTCATGCACTGTGCATTTGAACACTGCCTCTTTACCTGCAAGTTCTTTTGCCTGATATTCCTCTGGGAATGTCACTTTTACTTCTGTCTCTTTGTCGATCTCAGCTCCGATCAACTGCTCTTCAAATCCCGGGATAAATGCACCGGAACCGATCGTCAGCGGGTAATTCTCACCCTTTCCGCCTTCAAACGCAACTCCGTCTACAAATCCTTCAAAGTCAAGTGTAACAATATCCTTGTCCTGAACAGCTCTGTCTGTAACTTCTACTGTTCTGGCATTACGCTCACGCTCTTTCTCGATCTCTTCATCTACTTCTTTCTGCATAACTCTTGTAGATACCTTGTCTACCTTAAGTCCCTTATACTCGCCAAGCTTTACTTCTGGCTTTACAGCTACTTCTGCTGTAAAGATAAAGTCTTTTCCTTTTTCAAGCTGGACAACATCAATTGTCGGCTGGGAAGCGATCTCAAGTTCACACTCATCATATGCCTTTCCATAAGCTTCAGAAATCATGTGATTTGCTGCTTCATCATAGAATACTTCCGGTCCGTACATTTTTTCGATCATCTGACGCGGAACTTTTCCTTTACGGAATCCCGGAAGGCTGATCTTGCTACGCTGCTTTAAATAAGCTGCCTGAAGTGCCTTTTCTACTTCTTCTGCTGATACTGTGATCGTCAGCTTTGCCATATTATGCTCTAAATTCTCTACCTGTAAACTCATTTTCTTCCTCCTTGATTAAGCAAATAGCTTCTTATTGAAAAATGTATCGTCAATAAGCTATACATTCGCAGTCATTGCATTAGTATAGCATAAAAGTCACCATATTTCCAGTATTTTTTACATATATACGATAGATTCTGCTATTTCGTCTGCTTTTTCCTTTCCATATAAAACACTCACCAGTTCCAGTGAAAACCTGACGGCAGTTCCCATTCCCCGAGATGTCGTGATCCTTCCATCCGTCACTACCGGCTCGTAGCTTACTTCAAGACAGTTCAGTTTCTCTTCAAAGGACGGATAACAGCATGCCCTTTTTCCTTTCAGCATTCCCAGTTCTCCAAGGACACTCGGTGCTGCACAGATCGCCGCAATGTGCTTTTCCTTCTTTTCTGCCTGATTCAGCAGTCTGCAAAGTCCTGCATGCTCTTTCAGATGCAGCGTCCCCGGCATTCCTCCCGGAAGTACATACAGATCCGCTTCTCCTGCTTCCTCGATCATCCGGTCTGCCTCTACCTTGATCCCATGTGCTCCTGTAATCTCTTTTCTATCCATCACAGAAACCATTTCCACCTCTGCTCCGGCTCTACGCAGGACATCTACGACAGTAAGTCCTTCAATTTCTTCAAATCCATCTGCCAGAAATACATAAGCTTTCTTCATGTCTATGCCTCCTCATTCTTTGCATACGCAATTAGTGTAACAAATGTCTTCTTTAAATGCAATGGTTTACATTTATTCTTCCCTATACTATCATAAAGAGAAGAGCTGTATTTCAGTCCTGAACATCAGAATTTTTTTTATAAAGGAGCATACCTATGGAAATCGAACGTAAATTTCTTATCAAAGACCTGCACTCTCTTCCTTTTTCAATAGAAGCTTATCCTCACCGTGAACTGGAGCAGGCCTATCTCTGTACCGGACCGGTCGTGCGGATTCGTAAAGATGATGAACAATATTTTCTCACTTATAAATCCAAAGGGCTTATGATCCGGGAGGAATATAATCTTCCTCTCAACCGCCAGGCTTATCTGCATCTCCGCGAAAAAGCTGACGGCAGGATCATCCAGAAGACACGGTATGTCATTCCCCTTGACGAAGTCACTGATTCATCCCCGTCACAGAAAGAAAGTCATCTTTCCCCACAGTTCAGGGAAAAAGGTGTTTCTCTTTTCCTTGAACTGGATATTTTTAAAGGCGATCTTGCCCCATTGTTTCTCGCAGAGATTGAATTTCCTGACGAGGAAACTGCACGTAACTATCAGGCTCCTGACTGGCTTGGTGAAGATGTCACACACCTGTCTCTGTACCACAACAGTACTTTAAGTCAGTTAAAATAATGCAGACAGATCCGGTATTTGCAACAGTTTATTGAATTTTGCATATTTTTCACATTCTGTTGCATTTTAATTCCTGTAGCTAAAATCTTGGTATAATCTATTCACATTACTATCGATTTTATGCAGGGAGGTACGGCGTTGGCAAATATTCAGCTTGCGAAAAATCTGCTCCAGCTCCGACAGGAACATCATTACACGCAGAAGCAACTCGGAGATAAACTTAATATCACACATCAGGCGTACTCCTATTACGAAACCGGACATCGTGATCCCAATATTGATATGCTCACAAAGCTTTCTGCTCTTTATGGATTTTCGATTGAACAGCTTCTGACAGTTCCCTGCAGTATAAAAAATTCTTTTGCAAAAGAATCTGCAAATACTTACCATACCGGGCTGATCATCACAACCGGTGATACGATCTATCTGACTGAAGAGGAGGCCGAACTTCTCATCCGTTTGCGGGAAGCGTCTGATGATGATCGGAAACTCATTAAGAAAATCCTTGATTAAGTGTATGCTGGTTTTCAAAAAAAGAACCGAAATCTCTGATGACTGAGGAAATCCCTCATCACCTTAGATTCCGGTTCTTTTTATACTTTTTCAGCTTTTATCCTTTTCTTACAGATCTTTTTCAGAGATCTTCCTGCAGAAAATATTCTTTTCCGATCAGTCTGCCAGACGGATCATATGAATAATCTCCGGGAATGCCTCTGCCTTTTTAGAGTAAGTTCCTTCCGTCATTACTTCTGTTATAAATCCAAATTCATCTTCCAGGCCCTCTGTCTCCACAATCTCAACAGAACCAAATGCTTCTCTGATCTGTTCCTTCTGAGCTTCTGATCTGCCCTGAACCCTTACAAAGAAACGATGCTCTGCCTCTGCATTCGGGATCAGCTCCAGCTCTCCTGCATCCCATCTTGTCACAACATTTCTGTGAAGATGCTTTGCCGCATCTACCACGTCTGCAACAACGGCACTTGCTGTCGGAAGTTTACCTGCTCCACTTCCGTAGAACATTGCATCTCCAAGCATATTGCCACGGACAAAAACTGCATTAAATACATCATTTACATTACAGAGCGGGTGCTCTTCTGAAAGAAGCATCGGTGCAACCAGTACACTGAACGTATCTCCCACACGTTTGCTTGAAGCAAGGAGCTTGATCGCCATATTCAGTTTCTTGGCATACTTCATATCTTCTGTCGTGATCTTTGTGATTCCTTCTGTATGGATTTTTCCAAAATCTACGTGCTGACCGGAGATCAGAGATGTAAGAATCGCAATCTTTCTGCATGCGTCATGTCCCTCTACATCTGCCTCAGGATTTCTCTCTGCATATCCCTTATCCTGAGCCTCCTTCAGAACTTCTGCATAATCTGCACCCTCAAAGAACATCTTTGTCATCATGTAGTTCGTTGTTCCGTTCAGGATTCCGATTACTTCATCAATACGGTCTGCTGTCAGAGAAGAATTCAATGCACGGATAATCGGAATGCCTCCTCCTACACTTGCCTCAAACATAAAGTTGATCTCCCGTTCACGGGCAATCTCAAGCAGCTCCGCACCATGCTTTGCAACCAGTGCTTTATTGGATGTTGCCACACTCTTGCCTGCTTCCAGGCACTTCTTTACAAATGTATAGGCAGGTTCAATTCCTCCCATCGTCTCTACAACGATCGCTACTTCAGGATCATTGAGAATCGTATCAAAATCATGCGTCAGAATCTCTTCCACAGGATCTCCCGGAAAGTCTCTGAGATCCAGTACATATTTTACATAAATCTCATCCTGTACTCTTTCATTGATCAGGCTGCCATTCGTACGAATCACTTCTACAACACCTGATCCAACTGTACCGTATCCCATTACTGCTATATTTATCATTCTTTCTTTCCTTTCTGTGCTTCTGCATCCATGCTCAGATATGCATTGATAAACGGATCGATATTTCCATCCATCACTGCCCCTACATTGCTGATTTCTGCATTTGTCCTGTGGTCTTTTACCATTGTATACGGCTGCATAACATAAGAACGGATCTGATTTCCGAAATTAATATCACTGACTTCACCCCGGATATCCGACATTTTTTCCGCCTGTTCCTGCTGCTTAAGAAGAAGCAGCTTGGATTTCAACATCTGCATTGCCTTATCTTTGTTCATATGCTGCGAACGCTCATTCTGACACTGTACCACAATTCCTGTCGGAAGATGTGTAATACGGATTGCCGATGACGTCTTATTGATGTGCTGTCCACCTGCTCCGCTGGAACGGTACGTGTCAATCCTCAGTTCATCTTCATTGATCTCGATATCAATATCTTCCTCAATATCCGGGATCACATCACACGATGCAAAAGAGGTCTGTCTCTTTCCTGCTGCGTTAAACGGAGAGATACGCACCAGGCGGTGTACTCCCTTTTCCGAACGGAGATAACCATAGGCATTCTCTCCTTTCACTTCAAAGGTAACACCTTTGATCCCGGCCACATCTCCTTCCAGATAATCCAGTACTTCCAGTTCATACCCCTTCTTTTCTGCCCATCTGCTATACATACGGTAAAGCATTCCGGTCCAGTCCATGGCCTCTGTTCCGCCTGCTCCTGCATGGAGCGTCACAATCGCATTGTCCCGGTCATACGGTCCGATCAGAAGCGTGCTGATCCGCAGTTGCTCAAATACTGCTTCAAACTGTTGCAACTCTTCTGCAACCTCTTCTGCTGTCTCCTCTTCTTCGTCCTCTCCAGCACTCATATCAATAAGCAGGAGCATATCCTCATAATCTGTATATAACTTTTCAATCTCTTTTACAGAATCCTGAAGACCCTTCAATTCCTTCATTACCTGCTGTGAAACTTCAGGATTATCCCAGAATCCAGGCTCCTCAAGTCTCTTTTCCAATTCTTCGATCCTTAGCTTCTTTGAAGCGAGGTCAAAGTGAATCCCTCAAATCTTTCAGCGGTTCTTCATATGCAGTCAGCTTTGACTTTAATTCATCTAATAAAACCACCTTAATCACCTCTTTCATATTTTATCTCAACTCTTCTGCCAGTCTGATTATTTTATTTTTCTTCCACAGCACTGCTTATATTTCTTTCCACTTCCGCATGGGCATGGATCGTTCGGATAAATCTTCTTTTCTTCACGCTTCTTCGGCTCACGTACGGATGTATCATCCTTATTCGTTCCTGTTACTTTTGCAACTTCCTCACGCTCTACCTTTTCCTCCACACGCAGATGGAACAGAGTACGGATCGTAGTCTCTGCGATGGCATTCGTCATCTCACCGAACATATCGTATCCCATCATCTTATACTCAACCAGCGGATCTCTCTGTCCATAAGCCTGAAGTCCGATTCCCTGACGGAGCTGATCCATATCATCAATATGATCCATCCAACGTGCATCAATTACTTTCAGCAGGATGACACGCTCCACTTCTCTGAGCTGTTCAGCCTCCGGGAACTCTGCTTCTTTACTTTCATACGCCTTGACAGCACGTTCTTTCAACAGATGCTTCAGTTCCTTCTGTCTCATCTGACGGCATTCTTCTTCTGACGGAAGTTCCATCTGCGGGATCACTCCGTGAAGATTGATCTCGAAACCTTTAATATCCCATTCTTCCGGATCAACTTCTGTAGAAGCAAAACGGTCTGTCATGTTCTCCACATATTCGGTGATCATACTGTAGATCGTATCTCTCATACTCTCACCATCCAGCACACGACGACGCTCCGCGTAAATGATCTCTCTCTGCTCATTCATAACCTGATCGTACTCTAACAGATTCTTACGGATTCCAAAATTGTTCGCCTCGATCTTCTTCTGTGCTTTTTCGATTGCATTCGACAGCATCTTATGCTCGATCTGCTCTCCGTCTTCCACTCCCAGTGTATTGAATACTCCCATCAGCTTCTCTGAACCAAACAGACGCATCAGATCATCTTCCAGGGAAATATAGAAACGGGATTCACCCGGATCTCCCTGACGTCCGGAACGTCCACGCAGCTGGTTATCAATACGTCTGGACTCATGACGCTCTGTACCAATAATCTTCAGACCGCCTGCAGCTTTGGCATCATCATCCAGCTTGATATCCGTACCACGTCCTGCCATGTTCGTTGCGATCGTAACCGCTCCATGCACACCTGCATCTGCAACGATCTCAGCTTCTTTTTCATGGTATTTTGCATTCAGCACATTATGCTGGATTCCTTCTTTTTTCAGCATCCGGCTCAGCAGTTCGGAAACTTCGATGGTGATCGTACCAACCAGTACCGGCTGACCGGTCGCATGAGCTTCTTTAACTGCTTCTACAACAGCCCGGTATTTTTCCTCTTTCGTCTTATATACCGCATCTTCCAGGTCTTTTCTGAGAACCGGCTTATTGGTCGGGATCTCAATAACATCCATACCATAAATATCACGGAACTCTTTTTCCTCAGTCAGGGCTGTACCGGTCATACCACTCTTCTTATCATACTTATTAAATAAGTTCTGGAATGTGATCGTCGCAAGGGTCTTGCTCTCTCTTCTTACCTTTACATGCTCCTTCGCCTCGATTGCCTGATGAAGTCCGTCTGAATAACGGCGTCCCGGCATGATACGTCCCGTAAACTCGTCGACGATCATAACCTCTCCTTCTTCATTCACCACATAATCCTGATCCCGGAACATCAGATTATGAGCCCGAAGGGCAAGGATGATATTATGCTGGATCTCAAGATTCTCTGCATCCGCAAGATTTTCAATATGGAAGAACTTCTCAACCTTTTTCACACCATCTTCCGTCAGGTTGACTGTCTTCTCTTTCTCGTCAACAATAAAATCTCCCGTCTCTTCGATCTCTTCTCCCATGATCGCATTCATCTTGGAGAACTCTCCGCTCGCCTCGCCTCGCTCCAACTGACGTGCAAGTACATCGCATGCCTCATAAAGTGCTGTAGACTTTCCGCTCTGACCTGAAATGATCAGCGGTGTACGAGCCTCGTCGATCAATACAGAATCGACCTCATCAATGATCGCATAATGCAGTCCTCTCTGTACAAGCTGTTCTTTATAAATAACCATGTTGTCACGCAGATAATCAAATCCCAGTTCATTATTCGTTCCATAAGTAATATCACAGTTATATGCTGCACGACGCCCATCATTGTCCATACTGTTCAGGACAACTCCGACGGTCAGTCCAAGA
>ENA-OQNN01000751-OQNN01000751.1-human-gut-metagenome-genome-assembly--contig:-NODE-751-length-29051-cov-4.961382_pt1 | contig 29051 bp, 20 predicted proteins | sample MGYA00242624_ERZ504870 | MGnify/ENA primary metagenome ERZ504870 (study PRJEB26092, sample SAMD00036379) | human gut metagenome | host: Homo sapiens | study: EMG produced TPA metagenomics assembly of... | reverse complement strand
GAGTCAAAGTCCGTGCTTGCACGGAACCTTGAGGAGTGCCGCGATAACGATAAAAACTCGCAAAGCGTGTTTTTATCGTTTAAATGCATTTTGGCTCGTAACTGTGAAGGTACTGAACAGTTACGAAAAATCAAAAAAAAGTGAGTGAGAATCTTGTGTTTCATATGGGAAATTTCTATAATAAAAGAAGAATCGTTTGAAAAAATGAGAAGATTTCTGAGGGCTACAAACATAATGTAAAGGAGACAGGAAATTATGAAATTTACCAATGGTTACTGGCTGCTTCGTGATGAGATGAAAGCTGCCTATGCAGTAGAGTACGGAAGTCACCGGGTATACGGGCAGGAACTGACGATGTATCTGCCGTGCTCACATATCGTGGATCGGGGAAGCTGTCTGAATATCCCGCTTCTGACGGTGACACTGTCCAGTCCGATGGACGGTGTGATCAAAGTGTCTGCGGTGCATCATGACGGAGCCGTATATAACGGACCTTTTGCAAAGATTTATACCGGCGATGCGCATGTGCGGATCGAGGAGAATGAGGAGCAGCTGATCTATCAGACGGGCTCTCTGAAAGCGGTGATCGATAAAGCACCGAGTGGATACAAGATGGCATTTTATGAGGGAGATACTTTCCTCACAGAGTCGAGTTTCCGGAATCTTGCCTATATGCAGGACACAAAAACCGGGAAAAACTATATGCTGGAGCAGATGTTCCTCGATGTGGCTGAATATGTCTACGGATTCGGGGAACGTTTCACGCCGTTCGTAAAAAACGGACAGGTAGTGGAGATGTGGAACGAGGATGGCGGAACTGCCAGTGAGATTGCCTATAAAAATATCCCGTTCTATGTGACAAATAAAGGCTACGGTATCCTGGTGGACAACGAGGGCGATGTGGCGTATGAGATCGCCAGTGAGAAGGTAGAACGGGTCCAGTTTTCCGTGGAGGGGGAACGTCTGGGTTATTATGTGATCAGTGGAAAAACGCCGATGGGAACCGTAGAAAAATACACAGAACTGACCGGAAAACCGGCATTGCCGTCGGCATGGTCGTTCGGATTGTGGTTGACGACTTCTTTTACTACGAATTATGATGAGGCGACCACTTCCGGTTTTATTCAGGGCATGGCAGACCGGGAGATTCCGCTGCATGTGTTCCATTTTGACTGTTACTGGATGGATGCCTATGAGTGGTGTAACTTTGAATGGGATCCAGCGACATTCCCGGATCCGAAAGGCATGCTGAAACGGTATCATGATCGCGGGCTTCACATCTGTGTATGGATCAATCCGTATATCGGACAGAAATCCTGTCTGTTCAAAGAGGGAAAGGATCATGGTTATCTGGTTAAGAAAACAGACGGAAGCGTATGGCAGACGGATCTGTGGCAGCCGGGTATGGCACTGGTTGATTTTACGAATCCGGATGCTGTGGCATGGTATCAGGGAAAGTTAAAGACGCTGCTGGATATGGGCGTGGATTGCTTTAAAACTGATTTTGGTGAGAGAATCCCGGTGAAAGAAATCGAGTATTTTGACCATTCCGATCCGGTGAAAATGCATAATTACTATACTTATCTGTATAATCAGGCAGTTTTCGAATTACTGGAGCGTGAGAGGGGAACCGGCGAAGCTGTACTGTTCGCGCGTTCTGCCACCGTCGGTGGTCAGCAGTTCCCGGCACACTGGGGCGGTGACTGTTCTGCAAGCTATGTTTCCATGGCAGAGACTCTTCGTGGAGGACTTTCTCTGTCTCTGGGTGGATTTGGTTTCTGGAGTCATGATATCAGTGGATTCGAGAGCACCGCACCGGCGGACATCTACAAACGGTGGTGTCAGTTTGGCCTGTTAAGTTCTCACAGCCGGCTGCACGGTTCGTCTTCTTACCGTGTGCCGTGGATGTTTGATGAAGAGGCATGTGATATTCTGCGGGAGTTTGTCAATCTGAAATGTCGTCTGATGCCATACCTGTACGGGCAGGCTGTGCGCTCACACAAAGAAGGCCGTCCGGTACTGCGCCCGATGTTCCTGGATTTCCCTGAGGATCGTGCGTGCGATACCCTGGATCGCCAGTATATGTTCGGTGATTCCCTGTTAGTGGCACCAATCTTTAAGGAGAACGGTGAAGTGCAGTATTATCTGCCAGAGGGCACCTGGTATAATCTGATCACAGGAGCAGAGGTGACCGGTGGAAAATGGCAGAAAGAGACGCATGATTACCACAGTCTGCCACTGATGATCCGTCCGAACAGCATCCTGCCGCTTGGAAATAATGACCAGAAACCAGATTATGATTATGAGGATGGTATTAGCCTTCTGGTATCTGCGTTTGATGAGGGAGCCGAAGCGAAAACTGAGATACCGGATCTGAAAGGAGAGACGGTGATGACGGTGACTGCGAAACGTGTGGGAGATGAGATTCACCTGCATGTGGAAGGCGGAAACGGAAATTATACGGTGAAGAGCCTTTCGGGTTGCAAGGTAGTTGTGGAAGCGTAAGAATCTGCGGGGACAGAGAAGAAATACCGAAGCGTATCCGTAGAAATGTCAGAAAAGCCATAATGCGAAAATAAAATTATAAAATTATATCACCACAAAGAAAAAGCATGCATACAGAAGCGAAAAAATCCTGTATGCATGCTTTTTTGATGCATTGCATATTAAAAATTGATCTGGTGAATCAATTTGCTTACATAAGATGCGTAGAACACTGCTGGATGTATCTGGATTCTGTGTCGGTCGTGGGAGACTGCAGTTGAAAAAGTGCTGTGTGCGGATCAGTTGCCGGCAGCCGTACCGCGCTCCGCCCAGCGAAACCATTTTTGTGGAAATTCAAAGACAAACAGGATGCCAAGCACGATCGCCACCGCGATCTTCAAAGTCTGGAATCCACGGTCAGAAGCTTTGGCCAGCTGATCCGTCACGACATAATAGGCAGTCCAGTAGATCCCTGCTCCCGGAACCAGCGGGAAGATGCCTGCAACGAGAAAGATCGTCACCGGGCAGTGGCGCCGGACCGCACTGAGCCTGGAGAGAAAAACGACAAGAACCGTAGCAAAAAAGGTGGAACCGAAGAGCCCGCAGCCAGCCAGCAGTAACTTGTAGCAGATCCAGCCACAGCCTCCGGCCAGACCACAGTTTACATAATATTCCTTTGGCACCTGGAAGAGCAGGGCGAAGGCAATCGTACCGACGAAAGCGGTAAGAAATTCGAAAAACAGATGTACAGACATAAAAAGATACCCCCCCCTGAGAGAAAGATGAATATATTGGATTTACGCGAGCAACGAGTCAAGGTCCGTGCCTGTACAAGAGCCTGATGACTGCCGCGATAACGAGTAAGCTTCGAGAAGTGTATGTTATCTCTTTTTATAAAATCCATCGGGATGACAAAAACTGCATGGAGTCATAGACATAGAAAGTTACGAATTATGGCAGAACCGCACCGCCCACAAAATGGTGATACCCGATCATTACAAGACCGACGCCCATTGCGATACTGAACGTGACAAGCAGTGCGTCCAGCATGCGGACCGCACCGGCAATATAGTCCTGGTCGGCGATATCGCGGATGCCGTTCGTAAACGCCACACCGGGAACCAGTGGGATGATGGAACCGATGATAATCTCACTCAGATGATGTCCAAGTCCCAACTGATAGATCAGGACGGCGATGAAAGTCACAAACATGCCACCGGATATATTCGTTGCGATCTTGGAAAGCTGTCCTTTCACTATGCACAGCAGATAGACATACAGCAACAGACCGGCGATAAAAGCCACGATACAGTCCACCGGATCACCGCCGAAGAGATAACAGAAGCATCCGCTGCCCACGCCGGAAGCAAGGATCTGGCAGAGATTTCGCTTGGTAGGCATCTGCTGGATATCCTGAAGCTTCTGATAGGCTTCCTCCGGTGTATAGAATCCGTGTTCAATCTCACGGGAGAGCTGGTTGACCGCAGTGACACGGTCGAGCCGGGTAGCACTCAACGGGATGTGGCGCACCCAGGCAAAGTTTTGATCCGAGTTGCTGTCAGCCGTGAGAAAGAAACCACTGCTTAAGACAAACGGATCACACGAGTCGATGCCGTAGGCATGGGCGATCCGGTTGATGGTTTCCTCTACACGGAAAATCTCCGCGCCGCTCGCCAGCAGGATATCCCCGGCAAGTGCCGCCACATTTAACGCCATACGGTTATGTTCTTTTTCTACAGTTTCCAAAATAAAATCCCCCATTGTACACAAAAGATGCGGATACAGAAATAGAAAGATTTCGGAATGTATTCGCGTATGGTATGACTCTAACACATTTTCGAAAGAAAACAAAGAAAAACCGATACATTTTCAGCAGAAAATCAGGAGACATTTCACCATGTGTATGAGGAAAAGCAGCCGGAATCGATGGAAACGTATGGAAACGGTGGGATTTTTTGCTTGTTTTGAAATAGGTCTTGACGGGGGCAAGGAATATCTGTAATATATTCAAGAAGTGCGTCCACCCGGCTGGGAAAGCTGGCGGGTGGGAATGAGAAAGGGTAATGTTGACGATACGGATCTTCCCGGAAGGGGAGAGATAAGAAAGAGAAAAGAGGTAACCGGCGGACCTGGGGTTGACTTGAGGGATGACGGTTATAAAAAGAGGACAAGTATATGAAAGATTGGAAAAATGTGACACTGGTGCCAGAGTTTGACGAGCAGGGTGTTGCCTGCTATCGGCTGGATGGCGGGGATTATCTGAATGAGTATTATGTGGTTTCGGAGGCGGAGACGAGAAAGCTTCTGAACACACCGGAGGTTGTCGGATATGAGGTTTATCACTGCCTGATTCCGTCGACTTCTCAGATGTTATATTATCTGAAAGAACAGAAGAAAGTGACAACGGCGAATATCTTATCGATTCTTCGCGGGGCGCTGAATTATCCGCTGGAGGAGAGCTGCTACCGGGAGCACATTCGTGTGCATGATATCAGTTTCTTATCCAGTGAGCGTGTATTTCAGGAGGAAGAGATTGCGGGACTGGAGATCAAATACAGTAAGCTGACGATGGTACCGGACAGCACGTTGATGATCGGAGATATCATTGCGAGTGGAGAGACGTTGATCCACTGTCTGCGTTATGTGACCGATTTTTACCGGAATCACGGAGCAAAACTTCGGAATATTATCATCTTTACGATTGGTGGAACGAAGGGTATCGAGATCCTGGAGGATCTGACCCGGGATATTCGGGAGTTCTGGCCGGAATTTGAAGGATTTATCACGGTATATTATGAAGGAATCTTCGGTATGTATGAAGATAAGGGTGTATCCGGCATCAACCTTCCAAATGTGGACTTTTACTGGAAGGGTGGTATCGTGGCTCCGGAATTCCGTCGGGAGACACTTTCCATGTGCAGCCCTCTGTTTGAAAAATGTATTATCTATGATGGCGGTGCGAGACGTTACGAGATTCATGAGCATGTAGAAGAAGTGCTGGAGTTCTGGAACGGGATCAAAGAACGCGCCGGTCAGATTGATTTTGGAACTTTACTGGAAGAAAAACTCGGTTATGAACTTCCGATCAGTTACGAAGACTGGATCCATGCAAACCATTATGAAAAGATCCGTCCTGCAGATACAAAATGGCTGTATCGCCAGGAACAGGGATATGTGGAGAGCATGAAGAACATTACATTAGAAGAACTGGCGCAGCAGCGGATTGATGAATTTACCGGTGCACTGCGTAAATATATTCTGTAATGGAATCAGCCGAAAGACAAATAAGGTTATGGAAACAAACTGAGACGGGAGAAAACAAATGAAAAAAGAGACAGAACAGAAAGTAGACATCGATTACGCGGATCGCGTCGTACCGGAGGAAGGAAAGAAGGGATTTGTGACCATGTTTATGATCATGCTGGGATTTACCTTCTTCTCCGCGAGTATGTGGGCAGGTCAGCAGCTGGCTGCAGGACTGGATTTCTGGGGATTCTTAAAATCTCTGCTGTTTGGTGGAGCAATCCTTGGTCTGTACACCGGACTTCTTGGTTATGTCGGAGCGAAGACAGGTATGAGCATGGATCTGCTGGCGCAGAAAGCCTTCGGAGAGAAAGGTTCCTATCTTTCCTCTGCAATGATCAGTTTTACACAGATCGGCTGGTTCGGTGTTGGTATCGCCATGTTTGCGATTCCGGTAGCAGGAGAATTATTCGGTGACAGTAAAGCCGCCATGTGGGCGCTTGTTATCGGAGCCGGTGTGTGTATGACAGCTTCCGCTTACTTTGGCATAGATTCTCTGACGGTGATCAGCTATATTGCAGTGCCGCTGGTAGCAGTACTCGGTACGGTAGCTATGGTTATGGCGATCCGTCAGGGCAACGGAACGATCGTGGATCAGTTCGCCGTATCCAGCGGTTCCCTCACCGTTGTCGGCGGTGCAGGTCTGGTTGTGGGATCTTTCGTATCCGGTGGAACTGCAACCCCGAACTTTACCCGATTTGCCAAAGATGCGAAGACAGGAACGATCGCAACGGTCGTGGCATTCTTTATCGGAAACTCCCTGATGTTCTTCTTCGGAGCAATCGCCTATATTTTCGTAGGCGGAAATGATATCTTCGAGGTTATGATCCGTCTGAATCTGTTCTACATGGCAGTTCTGGTACTTGGTCTGAACATCTGGACAACCAACGACAATGCCCTGTATACTGCAGGTCTTGGTCTGGCAAATATCTTTCATCAGAAGAAAAAACCGATGGTTCTGGTATCCGGTATCATCGGAACTGTGCTTTCTGTATGGCTGTATTATAACTTCACAAAATGGCTGAACATCCTGAACTGTACGCTGCCGCCGGTAGGTATCATCCTGGTACTTTCATACTTTATGAATAAGAAAGAGTATGAAGATCCGACCGCGAAACCTGCAGTAGTCAACTGGTTCGCTGTAGGCGGTGTGATTCTGGGAGCTGTTGTGGCAAATGTTGTAAACCTGGGCATTGCATCCATTAATGGTATGGTAGTAGCAGCTGTATGCTATCTGATTGGTCAGGGAATTACCAAAAATAAATAAAAAATATAGAGAAAAATACAAAAAACCGTTATGTTGTACGAAAAACCGTAGGCATAACGGCTTTTTTGGTATACAATAGAGCGTAGAGTCTGCGAGAAGATAATATGGAGGGGTACATAATATGGAACAGGAAAAAATCAATCGATTGCAATGGATCCTTGATGATGCAGTGGCAAGGGGAGAGATCCCGGGCGCGATTCTGATGGTCAGAAAAGAAGGGAAGGAAACCGTGTATCTGGAAAGCGGTTATGCGGATATCGAGGCAAAAAAGCCGGTGTCGAGAGACAGTATTTACCGTCTCTATTCTATGTCAAAACCGATCACCGCAACTGCAGTGATGATTCTGGTGGAGCGGGGACTGATCGATCTGGCAGATCCGGTATGTAGATATCTTCCTGGATTTTGTGGACAAATGGTGGCTGCAGCAGACGGACATGTGGAAAAGCCATGGCGGGATGTCACGATCCAGGATCTGGTGAATATGACCTCCGGTCTGGTCTATGACGGCAATCATCTGACCGGAAAACAGACAGAAGCCTTATTTGCCGAGGTGATTCAGGGACTTGATGAGGGAGAAGGAGGAGCTTATGGTACGGTGGAGATTGCCAACCGTCTCGGCCAGATTCCGCTTGCCTTTCAGCCGGCGCGCTCCTGGTGCTATGGAACTTCCGCTGATGTGGCAGGTGCCCTTGTGGAAGTGGTTTCCGGTATGCGGTTCGGAGATTTTCTGGAAAAAGAGATCTTCACTCCACTGGAAATGGTGGATACAGGCTTCTGGGTACCGGAAGAGAAGCAGAGCCGGCTGGTGAAAACGTATGAGTGTAACGAAGGAAAGCCGTCGCTACTCTATACCGGTAATCATCTGGGTATCCGGAATGCGATGGATCGCCGCCCGGCATTCGAATCCGGTGGTGCAGGCCTGGTGTCTACGATCGATGATTATTCTCATTTTGCACAGATGTTGTTAAATGGCGGAAGTTATAAGGGAAAACAAATCCTCAGTCCGGCGATGGTACGCTTTATGACCGGTCATGTGCTGAGCGCAGAGCAGCAGGAAGTCTTTGAACGGGAAGGTATGGCATGGCTGGAAGGATTTTCTTATGGTAATTTCATGCGTGTGCTGGTGAACCCGGGCAGATCCACAACGCTGGGAAGCAAGGGAGAGTACGGCTGGGACGGATGGCTCGGCTGCTATTTTACCAATGCGCCGCAAGATCAGATGACGATCCTTATGATGACACAGAAAAAAGATTCAGGAACTTTCCGGATGACGCGACTGTTGAGAAATACAATTTATAATCAGTAAGCAGCCATTTCTCGAAGAAAAATGAGCGGATTACGAATGTTTTGGAGGATTGCGAAAGTACGCAGTACGGAACAATCCGGTATTAGAGCGTGTCTGAAAAATCATTTCCGCAATCTGCAAGCCCCACTTTGCGGTATATTTTACCCTCATTCGGTTGCCGTAGCCCGCTACGCCGCCCTTATTCGGATAAAATCTCCCACAAACTGGGACTCGCAGCTCACGAAAAGCCTTTTTCAGACACGCTCTGGAACAAATATAAGAAAACGGAGAAGATATGATGAAAAAAAGAGAATCATTTAACACCCGGTGGGGATTTATCCTGGCGTGCATCGGTTCGGCGGTAGGTATGGGAAATATCTGGATGTTTCCTACCAGAGTATCGTTATATGGAGGCGGAGCATTTCTGATTCCGTACTTTATCTTTGTGGCGCTGATCGGATTTACCGGGGTGATCGGAGAGATGACATTCGGACGTGCAACGAGATCCGGTCCGATTGATGCGTTCGGAATTGCCTGTGAGAGAAAAGGAAAAAGAAAACCGGGAGAAGCACTGGGGCTGATCCCGGTGGTCGGCTCGCTGGCGATGGCGATCGGCTATACGGTCGTTATGGGATGGATCTTAAAATATACGGTCGGCGCATTCACCGGGGCGACACTGGCACCGGCTGATGTGGACGAATTCAGTGCCGCGTTCGGTTCGATGGCATCTGCGTTCGGCAATACAGGCTGGCAGGTTGTGATCCTGCTGGCAGCTATGGGGATCCTGATGTTCGGTGTCGGAGACGGGATCGAGAAGGTCAATAAAGTGCTGATGCCGGTATTTTTCCTGCTGTTTGTGGGACTTGGTATCTATGTGGCATTTCAGCCTGGGGCCGTGGACGGATATCACTATATCTTCCGTGTGGACGGCAAGGCGCTTGGCGATCCGAAAACGTGGATTTTTGCCCTGGGACAGGCATTTTTCTCCCTCTCGGTGGCGGGAAACGGAACACTGATCTATGGCTCCTATCTGTCGGATGAAGAAAATATTCCGGCTGCTGCGGGAAGAGTGGCATTCTTTGACACACTGGCTGCACTGCTTGCATCCCTGGTCATCATCCCGGCGATGGCGACCACCGGAGCAAAGCTCGATCAGGGCGGTCCCGGATTGTTATTTATTTTCCTGCCAAATCTGATCAAAAATATGCCGGGAGGAAAGATCATTGTGATCATTTTCTTTGTTGCTGTGTTATTCGCGGGGCTGACCTCACTGATCAACCTGTACGAAGCACCGATCGCAACGGTGCAGGAGAAATTCCATCTGGAGAGAAAACCGGCATGTGTGGTGATCGCAGTGATCGGTGTGATTGTTTCCACCCTGATCCAGGGTATCGTATCCGGCTGGATGGATGTACTTTCTATCTACATCTGCCCGCTGGGGGCCGGACTGGCTGGTATCATGCTGTTTTGGGTATGCGGAAAAGACTATGTGGAAAAACAGGTAAACAAAGGACGAAGCAGTCGCTTTACCTCCTGGTTTTATCCGATCTGTAAATATGTTTATGTGCCGGTGTGTATCCTGGTGCTGGTTCTTGGAATCGCGCTGGGCGGTATCGGCTGAGAAAATTGGGAAAATGCCCGGCTTCTGCAAAAAAAGAAAAAGCAGAAACCGGGCGTTTTTTGTATGATTCTGGCAGCTGTCGTGAAATGGGTTGCCGGGCGCAGAGTGGACAACTATAATTTGCAGGCGGCGTATCCGATCAGTTATGCGGTGGGGTATGAGGTGAGCTATAAGAATCATTATTATCTGATCCCGGATCTTATGAAAATCGCCGACAGTAAAATGTACCAGGACAAAGCGTATAAAAAGAAAAATCAGAAACAGCGGGGAATGTCCGCAGAGATTCCGGAGGGTGGGATTGCCCAGAGTGTCTCTGCGGACCGGAATTTACTACGATATTCATCAGGAGGAGAATCCGGATCGGATCATTTCACATGCCAACACGGCACGGCGGATCGCAAAAGAAGATCCATTGGGAATCTGTGTGTATTCCGGAAAAATTGAAGAGGGAGAACTTCGGAAAGCGGATGTGTTGCATTCATTCCGGGGCGCATTGGAGAAAGAAGAATTCAAGATTTATTTTCAGCCGAAGGTGAGCGGAACCGATGAGAGTATCCGAAGTGCGGAAGTGCTGGTTCGGTGGCAGCGGGAAGACGGTCAGATCTGGACACCGGACAGATTCTTGCCGGTACTGGAAGAGACCGGAAAGATTGAAACGCAGGATTTTTATGTCTACGAAATGGCATTTCAATGGCTGGAAGCGCAGAAGGAGAAAGGGGAACCGCAGATATATCTGTCTCTGAATGTGTCCCCGGCACATTTCCGGGATGTGGCAGGATTTACCAGACAACTGCTGGAACTGATCGGAAAATATCAGATCGATTCCCGCTATCTGATATTTTCCGATCACGGAGAGTGCCTACATTCACAATATCGATGCGGTCAACCGGATGAGCGCGACGCTTCACGGAGAACAGATCCGGATCTCAATGGATGATTTTGGGTCGGGATATTCTTCTCTGAATACTCTGAAAGATATCACATTCGACGAAGTGAAAATCGATAAACGTTTCCTCGGCGACAGCCTTACTGAGAACGGCAGGATCGTGTTGCAGGAGATCTTCCACCTGCTGAAGAGGATCAGAAAAACGATCGTCTGCGAGGGCGTGGAAACCAGAAGGGTGGCGGATTTTCTGATTCGGGAAGGATGCGATGAACTGCAGGGGTACTATTATTATAGACTGATGGATCAGGAAAGTTTTGAAACCGTGATGAAAGAGCAGGACAGAAAAGATAGAAATATTGTGAGTTGAGAGGTATAATACATGCAGGAAAAGAGAAAGGGATATATCTATATGAAAAAAATACTTCTGATAGCAACTGGTGGAACGATCGCCTCAAAATACACGGTGCAGGGACTTTCACCGCAGATTTCGGCGGAGGATCTGTTAAGTTATGTTCCGGCGGCAAGAGAATTCTGTACGATTGATACCGAAGCGCCATTTTCATTAGACAGTACAAATGTGTGCGCAAAACATTGGGTGGCGCTGGCGGAACTGATCGAGAAAAAGTATGAATATTATGATGGCTTTGTGATCTGTCACGGAACAGATACGATGGCGTATACAGCGGCGGCATTATCCTATCTGATTCAAAATAACCGAAAACCGGTTGTCGTGACCGGTGCACAGAAACCGATCGATCTTGCCATCACGGATGCACGCTCTAATCTTCTGGACAGCCTGCGTTTTGCTTCTCATCTGCGGGCACATGGAACCGTCATTGTTTTCGGCGGTAAGGTTATCGCGGGAACCCGTGCCAAAAAAGAATTTTCAAAAAGCTACAATGCATTTTCGAGCATTAATTACCCGGATATCGCAGTGATCCATGATGATCGGATCGTGTTTTATATTGATGATAAAGAGCAGTCCACAAAACGGTTACGGTTCTATCATGCGATGGACGACCGGATCTTTCTTCTGAAACTGATCCCGAGTATCGACCCGCTGGTACTGGAAAATTTGGCGGATTCTTATGACGGGCTGATTCTGGAATCGTTTGGCGTGGGAGGACTGCCAGATTATGGCAATCATGATTTTGCTGCAATGATCGAAAAATGGACATCCGCAGGGAAACTGGTCACGATGTCCACGCAGGTAACCCATGAGGGAAGCGATATGGGGATTTATAAGGTCGGGAAAGTGATCAAAGAGAACTTTGAGATCCTTGAATCGTATGATATGACATTGGAAGCTACGGTGACAAAGATGATGTGGATCCTGGCGCAGACGAGAGATTTTGAGGAATGCAAGAAATTGTTTTATACGACAGTCAACAAAGATATTTTATTTTAAAGAAAAGCTGCAGGAACCTGTGCATCCGTTACTGTTCACTCCGTGCTCAGCAACACGCTGCGCGATGCACAGAATTTAGGCTGATCGCATAAATTCGCGCGATATGTCTCGGGTTTTCTGTGACCTTCGCTCACAAATAACGCCTCGCGGGATATTACCAGTGGACAGTAACGTTCATCCTGCAGCTTTTTGTTTTATTATGCTTGTTCTGCAAGCGGAAACATGATATCATATAACTATCTGAAAAATGCAGATTCAAAAAATAAAAATTACTGATAAAAGCGATGAAAGCGATGAATGCACATCGCATTTTTGTCATACGCAGTAAGGTATTTTACAATTCATCCGTCTCATCTGAAAAAATGTAATCATTTAATTCTTCAAAATCCAAAAATTCAGCCAATGTCATATTAAAAGCGTTAGAGATCTTATGAAGCGTGGATGCCCGTGGATCTTTGGTGATGCCACGGACGATATTATCCAGCGTGGATTGTTTTACACCGCTCATTGTTGCCAGTTTATTTACTGATATATGGCGCTGATTACACAAAAAACGTATTCGTTGTCTGAATAATTCTGAATATTCCATATGTTCCCCCATGTATTTTTTAATTAACACGAACAACAACTTGAACTTTTAAAGCGTGTGTTCACGTTTTATAGCACGTATTTTGTGGCTGTAAAGGTATTGGAAAAATTACTCGGATTCCTTTAATGGCTTAATAGTATCAAGACGGAGAGAATAATTTACCCATATACGGGTTATGAAAGGAGAGAAATCTGATCAGAAAGAAAACAGGTGAGAAGATCACAATTGATAAAGCAGAATTCCGTATCGGTAAAGAGATAAACAAAGTAGATTATTGTATTACCGGAAATAGCAATATCAGTCGTACACATGCAACCATCGTATACCGCAACGGAGCATTTGCAATCGTTGATAACAATGCAACAAACGGAACAAACGTTAACGGTGTTGCAGTACCGGCCGGAAAAGAAAGAGCTCTGACAGGAAATGAAACCATTCGTCTGGCAGATGAAGAATTTCTGTTTCGTGCATAAAACTGAATAATAAATGAGAGGTATGAGGATGATTTATAAAATAGCAGCTCACAGCGATGTGGGTATTGTGAAAAAAACAAATCAGGACTCAGTACTCGTGAAAATCGCACAGACAAACCATGATAAGGTTTGTCTGTGTGTCGTGTGTGACGGAATGGGCGGTCTGGCTGATGGTGAGTTGGCCAGTGCGACAGTGATCCGGGAGTTCGATCAGTGGTTTATCAATAAACTTCCCGGACTGCTGGAAACACCGGAATTTCCAATGGATGAACTTCGTGTACAGTGGGACGACCTGGTAATGCGGCAGAACAAGAAACTGGCAAAGTATGCATCCGGAATAGGAACACGCATGGGTACAACAGTCGTAGCTTTTCTGGTTGTGGATGACAAATATTACATCATGAACATCGGCGACTCGAGAGCTTACATGGTTTCCGATGCCATCTATCAGCTGACGAAGGATCAGACCTATGTGCAGTACGAGATGGATCTGGGACATCTGACCTGGGAACAGGCACAGACCCATCCACAGAGAAATGTACTGCTCCAGTGTGTAGGAGCATCGAATGAGATCCACCCGGATTATTTTGTGGGAGATGCCAATCCGGACACCACCTTTATTCTCTGCTCCGATGGATTCCGCCATGTGATTTCGCCGGATGAGATCTATGAGAAGTTTCGTCCGGAACTTCTGGAAAACGAAGATATCATGCTTCAGAATATCGTCTCGCTGGTGGAATTGAACAAATCCAGAAAAGAAGTGGATAACATATCGGCAGCTGTTATCCGGACATGTCGGGAGGGATAAGCATGCTGCAGATAGGTTCTTATGTAGACGGAAAATACAAAGTATTAAATAAGATCGGCCAGGGCGGTATGAGTGTCGTTTACCTGGCATTGAATGAAAAAGCAAATAAAACATGGGCCATCAAAGAGGTCCGAAAAGATGGACAGCAGGATTTTACCACAGTCAAACAGGGACTGATCGCTGAGACCAACATCCTGAAAGAACTGAATCACAAATACCTGCCAAGTATCATCGATGTGATCGATGACGGGGATTCCTTTCTGATCGTTATGGATTATATCCAGGGAAAATCACTGGATAAGATCCTGAAAGGAAGTATGGAAAAAGAAGGGCTTCCCATCGCACTGGACGATGTGATCGCCTGGGGAAAACAGCTGTGTGAAGTGTTCTACTACCTTCATACCAGACCGAATCCCATCATTTATCGAGATATGAAACCGGGCAACGTCATGCTGAAGCCGGACGGAGAGATCTCCCTGATCGACTTTGGTACCGCCCGTACCTTTAAACAGGGGAACAGAGAGGATACCACATGTCTGGGAACACCCGGATATGCCTCACCGGAACAGTACGGAGGAAACGGACAATCCACACCCCGAAGTGATATTTACTGTCTGGGAGCTACCCTTCATCATCTGATCACCGGAAGAAATCCTTCCTCTACACCATTTAACTTCCCGAAGATCACACAGTGCCGACCGAGTCTGGCAGATGAGATCCCGAGAGAGGATATGAATAAGCTGCTGGGTCTGGAGATGATCATTGATCGTTGTACACAGTACGAACCGGAGAAGCGATATGAATCCTGTCTGGAGATGCTGTACGATCTGGAACATATCGAAGAACTGAGCCTTCCATATCGAAAGAAATTAAGAAATAAGCTGCTTGGCTTTGGTGTCAGCGCAGTAGTAGCTGTCTTATGCGGCGGTATTTCCCTTGGCTGTATGTTGATGGAAAATAAAACAGAGCAAAGCGGCTATGATTATTATGTGGACCAGGCGGAGAAGAGTGACGGAACAGCCAAAGTCAATTATGCGAAGAAAGCAGTTGCCATCGACCCGGGAAAGGAAGAGGCCTATCTGGTTTATCTGGATGCCCTGCGAAACGATGAGGACGGCTTCTCCGGTCAGGACAGTCAGGATTTTAAAGCCTTACTGCAGCAGACTGCAGGAAGACAGACCTATGAAGAGGTGCTCGAAGACAATCTGGATGGTTATACTGAGCTCGCTTACGAACTGGGAATGGCTTACTACTTCCCGGGCGGTGCCGGAAAACCTGCAGGAGATAAAGAACTTGCAAAAAAATGGTTCGGTATCGTAGCTCAGGCTGTATTATCCGATGAACAGCTGAAAGCATTCAGTCTGGATTCCACAGAAAAATTATCTGCAGATAAGATTCAGGAATACGACATCGATACCAATCTGGTGGAAACCTTCTTAAGTATCTGTAGTTACTACGGAAAAGTAGGTCAGGAGGATACCGTAACCGGTGAGATCAAATATTCCTATTCGGATTTCTGGGTAGAATTAAACGGTCTGGTAGGCGGACTTCCGGAAACCATCAGTACAGAAAGCCGGGAACGTCTGACACAGCTTCGACTGTTGAACGATGTGTCCTATCAGCTGTATGAAAATGCAAAACAGTTCGTATCAGATGCCGGTGTGGACAAAGCGACCTTCCAGGGTGCCCTGGCAGCCATCGAGACAAGAGTCTCCGGTGCTGATACCGGTTCCAACCAGACGGCACAGCGGATCCGTGATAATACGATGACAACCGTGGATAACACAAAGAAACTGGTAGAATCTCTGTATGCACAGAATTCTGATGCCGTGAAGAGCGGAGGTGATCAGTAATGGGGCAGACACAAAATATTGAACAGCAGATCCGGCTTCTGAGCAATCTGCAGCTGGGATTTGGGATTGCTGCATTGCTGTTCCTTGCACTGGCGATATTCCTTTTCTTCTATCTGCACATCCCGCAGGTGTTTAACGAATACCGGGGAAAGAGTGCTCAGAAAGCCATGGAAGAGATGGCAGCCAACAGCAGCGACTCCGGACGTATCGTTTCTATGGATAAAAAGTCCAAAAACAAGAAAAAAGGAACCGGACAGCTGGTACAGAGACGCCACTATACGGACAATCTTACCGATGATCTCAGCGGCCGGATAAGCCAGGAATTTGGCGAACCAACCGGTCAGATGAATCTGAATATGGCAAATAGTTCCGAAGCAAATGGCATGATGCAGGAAACTGCAGCCAACGGCTCGGAAGCCACGGATGTGCTGGATGCAGCCATGATGAGTGGAGCCGAGGCCACAGACGTGTTGGAACCGTCCATGATGGCAGGCTCGGAAGCTACAGATGTACTGGATCCGTCCATGATGACAGGATCCGAGGCCACGGATGTGTTAGATCCGTCCATGATGGCAGGCTCGGAAGCCACAGATGTACTGGATCCATCCATGATGACAGGATCCGAGGCTACGGATGTGTTAGATCCGTCCATGAAGACAGGTTCGGAAGCCACCGGTGCATTAGATCCGTCTATGAGAGAGGATGCACAGGCTACTGATATTCTGACAGAAGCCATGCTTCAGGAAGGCGGTATGGCAGCCACGGATATCCTGGACCCGTCCATGATTGCCAATCCGGTACAGGAAAGACAGCATGTATCTACACCGGAACAGGAAGGAACCATGGTTCTGGATCCAAACATGCTGCAGCATTCCAACAGTACCTTTGAGATAGAAAGAAGTATCATCCTGATACATACGGAGAAGGTGATCTGATGAAAAAGAGAAAAACAGCAAGGATATTTAATGATTTGTCGATGGTTTTCTTCCTTATATCATCTACAGTGGTCGCATTTCTTCCGATAGCTGACAGAGAAAAACACCCGGCAATAGCAGTACTTGCCGGGGGGATCTTCTGGGCAGGATTGTTATGGGGGATTTTCCTCTACATCCTCAGTTATCAGAAGATAAGAAATCTGAAAAGCTATCAAAATTACCGCTCGGTGGAGCGTATCGGTGCACTTGCACCCGGATCCACCAAAGAGGGAGTGATGACAGATATCGCATTCATCCCGGGATTGCTGGTGATCATACTCGGAACCTGCGTGTTCCCCATACCGGATCCCATCATGTTAGTTTGTATGTGGATAACCATGGTATCCTTCTACGGACACTTCGTCCTGAACGGAAGGGTATACAAGTTTTTACATAAAAGAAAAGTTATAAGATACCGAAAGGTAAAAGAGGAATCAGCCGAGAAAGATACTCAGCTGAAGGAAGGAGTCTGAGGACATGAAACAAAAAACAAAGAGAATCCTGGCGTTCGCCATGGCCGTTGTCTTCGCATTGTCAACCTGCGTAACCTCCAGTCCATACACCGTTATGGCTACAGAAGCAGGACAAACAATCGAACCTCTTGCAGAAGAGGGAAGCGGCAGTGGGGCAGTAACTCCAGGTCCAGAAACACCTAAACCAACACCTAAGACATATTTAAAAGTTGTTTGTGATGCTGGTCTGATCGAAAATGTACCAGTAGGACAGGTTTCATTAAAATTTGCAGGGCAGGAAAATGTCATGCATGTTATTTTAAAAGAAAACAATATCATTGAGGAAGGATTAACAGTCGAAAGCTGTACATCTGATAATTACAATGTTACATATGAAGAAAAAACAGAGACAAAAGATGAAGATACCTATCGAGAGATTCAAATTACTAAGTTAACACCGAAAACTGAAATCACTGGTGCTGATTCCATAACAACTCTCACAACAGTACCATATAAACTGACCGGTGTCTGGGCAAATGTATCAACCAATTGGACAATTACAGCAGGCACAACTGCATCTGTAGATGGAAACGGTCAAGTGTATGTGGAGAATGGAGGCCAGAACATAACATTACAGGCAGCCATAGCCGGAAATCTTGTAGCACCAAAAACAGTCACAGTTACAAAGGCAGAACCGACACTTACAATTAACTGTTCTTCAAATGCACCATGGGATAAGAGCGTAGAGGTTTCTGGCAAACTGACTGTGAATGGAAAAGGACTTGCTAACGAAACCATTCACTGTTTGGTTGGAGATAAGAAGGTAGATGTTCGGACAGATGAAAATGGTGATTATAAAGGAACTATAGAATTAAAGAAATACTTTAGTAAATTAATGCAAGTAAAAGCTGTGTTTGATGAAACGGAAAAATGTCAGGGAACTAATGCTATATTTAGTAAAGGGTATCAACCCGGAAAAGTAGACGGAAAAATTTTCCTGAAAGAAGATCACGATGAGAACAATCCGTTAAATATCACTTATGGAACACAGTCAGTTGTAGAGAGGATTACAAAGCTTACAACAAATAAAGATAAAGAATTGGGAAGTGAAGATCAGGAGATTCAAGAACTTTCCGCAAAATCAAGTGACGATGCAGTTGCTGCAGTAAGTGTGAATAAAGATACCCGTGAAATTACGATTACACCGGTAAATGCATCTGACAAAAGTGTAAGAGTAACAATAACTGCAGAGACAGCAAACTACAAATTCGAAAAAGAATTGTTTGTAAAAGTAAATCCATATAAATTGAAATTGGAAGCGTCTGTTTCTGTAGCAGGTACAGATAAGACGGAGTATAACAATACAAAAATATATGATGCAACGGATCATGTTGACGTACAGGCTACTCTGACAGGTGATGCTACTCTGACAGATGCTGCCAAGACAATCGTAGAAGAAAAGTTCAAAAATATTGTTTTCAAAGGTTATCAAAGTGGAATTGTTAACGTAGACGGCAATCAAAAGATGCAGAAATTTACTTTTGCTCCGAAAGATTTTTCTCTGACACAATACGCAAATAGCAGAGACATAACCGATAATTTTGTTATCGAAGATCAGAGTACTGAAGCAAAAGTAACCATCCTGAAAAGAACTCTGAACCTTACCGTAGCAGATTCCACGCGTCCATACAGAAGCCTGGGATATACAATAGCTTTGGATCAGCTGGTATCTGTAAATCCTCCGAGCGGAGACACCGGATTTGCCGGAAAGGATGCAATTAAGAATCTGAAAGGATTCACCTATCCTACAGTAGTGGATACCACTGCTACAGGTCTTACACCGGAAAATGTAAAGAAGAATGATACTGCAACCTGTTCTGAACACACCAATGCATTGGAACTGGATAAGAAATCAGGAGATCCGACAAGCAATTACAAATTTGATTTTAATTCTTATAAACATGGTAATCTGAAAGTAACAGAAGAAAATATTACAGATGCTACAGATTATGTGACAATCAACAACAACGCAAGCACACATGCGTATGAAAATGAAGATCATGTCCGTTATTACGGAAAAGATGCAGTAATCAAATTCGCATTAGAAGGCGGATACAACAAGATTTATCTGAAAAATGGTACAGATCTTACAACGGAAGGTTTAAAAGATGAAAAAGAATACGTAGCAGGATATACTCCAAAAGAAGAGATTTATCTTGCTAAGGTAAACAATGACGGAGAGGTATTAAACCGTACAAATACATTTGAAATTACCTTCATATACGATCCGGATGCACCACAGTGCAGCGAAATCAAATTCGGCGAAGAGAATAAGGTAGTAACCAATCTGGCAACGACGATCACTTTTGGTATTTACAAAAATAAAAATATCGAAGCAACAGTTAAGTTTTCAGACGATTTATCAGGAATTAAAGGCTGGTCTTATTTTGTGGCTAACACAGACAAGGACAGTTCCTTTAAAGGATTACTTACAGAGGATGACTACGCTGAAGAATTGACAAATGCACATTTTACAGCAGGAACTGACACGTATACAGTACCCGTTGGAAAATTAAAAGACGGTGAGACACTGGGATCTAACAATTATATTGTTTTCGTAAAAGTGAAGGATAACGTAGGAAATACAAAAATCTACGGATCCAATGGTATTGTTCTGGAAAACTTCCATGACATTACGGTTGAATACAATGAAAAACCAGCATCGACAACCACTCAGCAGAGAACAGTAGACAGCAGAACCTATTATTCAGGTGATGCAGAATTGAATTTGACAGCAAAAGAAAACGCAAGTGAAAGCAAATTCTACTCCGGACTGGAAAAAATGCAGTATACCATTTCCAGACACTGGGGAGATGGTAAAAAAGTTACAGAAGAAGAAGTTACAGAAACAAATGAATATGGCTTCCCGAAAGACGTAACTCTGGAAGAACTTCAAAAATATTGTACCATCGAAAAACTTCTGGAACTGAAGAACGACCCGGAAAAATCCCAGGTGATCACAGTTTCCGCAACAGCCAATGACAATGCAGGCAATGCAATGGAAACCCGTGCAGATTACACACTGGTTCTGGACTCTATCGCACCGACAGTTGCATCTTCCTATGCGCAGGTAAACAACAATGGTGCTTTCCTGAATGCCAAATATGCAAACAGTGATGTGACCTATTCTGTTAATGTAACCGAGCGTTTCTTAAACGTTCTGAAAGTAACACTGAACGGAACAGAGTATACTCTGGAAGAACTGAATTCTCAGAAAGATGCTCTGGGTATCAAAGAAATCACCATGGATAAGGTGAATGATTTTGCAGATACCACAGACAGTACCGTATACAAATTCACGATCGTATTCCACAAAGATGGTGAATACACGGTACAGACTAAGGTAGCTGATGCAGCCGGAAATACAGGAGAAGACAAGGAATTCTCCTTCGTGATCGACACAGTAAGACCTGATATGCAGGTTACTTACACTGCATATCGTCCGAACGGAACAAGCTTCGTTCTGGATCCGTCCCAGGGACGTGCTTATGCAAATGAAGAAGTAGCTTATGTAGCCGTAACAGCAGTGATCACAGAGAGAAACTTCGATGCAAAAGATGCAAAAGTTGCTTATACAGCAGTAGACAGCAAAGGAAAAGCAGTGGAAGTTGCAGATTATGATGCAGCGATCCGCAAAGGATGGATCAACAAAGAAAATGTCAGCACAGAAGACAACCGTTTTGTATATGAACTGTCTGTGCCGACTATCAGTGTAGATGCCAACTATGATTTCGCTTATGACTACACCGATCTGGCTGGTAACCCGATCAATGAAACCATCAAACAGGCAGTTACCCTTGACCGTGTAAAACCGGAAGGTACTGTAACAGTAGAAGATCTGGTGAACGGATCTGCTTCTGAGACATGGAACAAGTTCCTGAGTGCAATTACATTTGGACACTTTGGTAAGAACAGTGTAAGAGCTTCTATGACAAGTGATGATGAGACTGCAGGTGTGGCAGCTACTCAGTATCTGACCTCTGCAAAAGCACTGACAAGAAGTGAACTAGAAGCAAGAACCGGATGGACCGGTTACAGCAGCAAGATCAGCCTGGCAGCAAGCCAGAACCTGGTTGTATATGAAAAGATCACAGATAAAGCAGGAAATATCCAGTACATCAGTACTGACGGAATCATCGTTGATAATGTGGCACCGGTAGTGAAGATCACTCCTACCAATCCTGGATGGGGCAAAGGTGTATACAGCGCTGCCGATAATCCTGGATTTGACATCAGTGTTACCGATCCTGTTGTAAACGATGCATATGCAGGACTGAAGACAATTTCCTACACAATCACAAACGGAACCACAGGTTATGTAGAATCCGGAACACTGGCAAACCTGGAGAGAACATCTCACCTGCAGAGCTGGACCGGACATGTAACCATCAACCCGGATAACTTCTACTCCAACGATGTTCGTGTGAAAGTTACCGCAGATGACTGGTCCACCAACGATGCAGTATCTGAAGAAATCAGTATCAAAGTGGATAACAAAGCCCCGATCGTAACATTCTCTTTCGATCAGAGCGATGTACACAACGGAAAATACTACAACAATGACAAAACTCTGACAATCACAGTAGACGAGCGTAACTTTGATGAAAGCTACCAGCCACAGGTTACATCTACAGCAGGCGGCGGATACAGCATCAGCGGATGGTCTCACAACGGAGAGATCCATACAGCTACTGTAACCTTCAGCGGTGACAGTGATTACACAGTAACCTATGACTGCTTCGACCTGGCAGGCAACAAGTCCAATACTGAGAAACTGGATGAGTTCACTGTTGATAAGACAAAACCTGTGATCCAGGTTTCTTATGACAACAACAGCGCATTGAACAACAACTATTACAAAGAAGCAAGAACAGCAACCATCACCATCACCGAGCATAACTTCAATCCTGGTGAAGTGACAGTTACAACAACAGCACAGCTGGATGGTGCAGCAGCTTCCGCACCTGGCGTAAGCGGATGGTCAGGATCCGGGGATACACATGTGGCAACTGTTTCTTACTCTGCAGATGCAGATTATACATTTACCATCAGTGCAACAGACCTGGCAAGCAATGTATCCGATCCATATGCAACAGAAAGCTTTACCGTTGACCAGACAAAACCGACAGTAGAGATCACCAACATCGAAGATCGTTCCGCAAATAACGGAGAAGTAGCTCCTGTTATCACACTGAACGATATCAACTTTGACAGCGGCAAGACAGTTGTGCACCTGACCGGAGCCAACAAGGGAGAAGTAGATACCACAGGTATGTACACTTCTACAGCAAGCAACAAAGGTCAGACACTTACTTTCTACAACTTCAAAGAAAATATGGATGATATCTATACTCTGACTGCTGAGACAACTGACAAAGCAGGAAATCAGTACAGCACATCCAAGATCTTCTCTGTAAACCGTGACGGCTCTACTTATCTGTATGACGATTATACAGAAGAACTGATCAAGAATGGTTACACCAACGATCCGAAAAATCTGGTAGTATCTGAGATCAACGTAGATACCCTGACCTTCCGGGAACTGACGGTATCCGAGAACGGAACACAGAAGACTCTGGAACAGAACAAAGACTTTGAAGTAAGTGAGTCCGGAAGCGATGTAAGCTGGAAAGAATACAAGTACACCATCAACGCATCCAACTTCGAAAATGAAGGAGACTACAACGTTTCCATCTACTCCGAAGACCGTGCAACCAACGTAACAACCAATACAGCCAAGTCCAAAGACATTCTCTTTGCAGTGGATAAGACTTCACCGGTTATCTCCCTGGCTAACATCGAAGACGGCGGAAGATACAAAGTAGAAAGCCAGAAATTCACAGCAAACGTAGATGATAACATGGCTCTGGATAAAGTTGAGTATTACGTAGACGATGAGCTGAAACAGACCTTCGATGCAGACGAAGTATCTGCAAACGGCGGTTCTCTGGAACTGAGCGTGGATTCTTCCAACACATTCCAGAACGTATCTGTGAAAGCTTATGACAAAGCAAACAACGAAGCAACAACCGCAAGCGTAGACGTCTTGGTATCTGCAAATACATGGGTACAGTTCTACAACAACAAACCGGCATTCTACGGTACGATTGGAGGCGGTGTGGCAGCAGTAGTAGCTGCAGTAGCCGCAGGCGTACACTTCAGTGGCGCAGCTGCAGCAGGAAAAACAGCTGCAGGCGCAGGTATCTTCCTTGCAGGTAAGAAAAGAAAAAAGATGAAGAGTAAATAAGATAAAATGAAACAGATCCGGAAAGAGTATCCGGAGAAGAACGATGCATACAAAGAACTGTTCAGTATCTTCCCGGTCACAGACCAAAATGCATTTGCACATAAAAAATATTGTTTTTATAATTGACATTTCCATCGAAAAGAGTTATCTTTGAAAAAGATAATAAAACTATTTTATTAAGTTTAAAAAACTTATATATGGAGGGCATTTCACATGGAAGGTAAGATGAAAGTAGCAGTGATGAACGGTATCGGCAAGATGGGATTTACGGAGCGTGACATTCCGACACCGAAGGATGATGAAGTTCTGGTAAAGCTGGATTATGTAGGAATCTGTGGATCGGATCTGCATTATTACGAGAGCGGAGCCATCGGCGATTATGTCGTAGAACCGCCGTTTGTTCTCGGTCATGAGCCGGGTGGTGTTGTCGTGGAAGTGGGAAAAGATGTCAAACATCTGAAAGTCGGCGACAAAGTAGCTCTGGAGCCGGGAAAGACTTGCGGACACTGCGAATTCTGTAAACAGGGTAAATACAATCTCTGTCCGGACGTCGTATTTTTCGCAACTCCACCGGTAGATGGTGTATTTCAGGAGTATGTTGCGCATGAGGCAGATCTCTGTTTCAAACTCCCGGAGAATGTAAGCACACTGGAGGGTGCGCTGATCGAACCTCTGGCTGTCGGTTTCCATGCAGCGATCCAGGGAGATGCTCATCTGGGACAGAAAGCAGTGGTGATGGGTGCCGGATGTATCGGTCTGGTTTCCATGATGGCACTGAAAGCCCGTGGAGTATCTGAGGTTTATGTGGTAGATATCATGGAAAAACGTCTGGAAAAAGCCCTGGAACTGGGCGCAACCGGAGTGATCAACGGCGCAAAAGAGGATGTGATCGCCAAAGCACAGGAACTGACCGGCGGGGCCGGTATGGACCTGATCATCGAGACCGCCGGTACAGAGATCACCACCAGACAGGCGATCCATATGGCGAAGAAGGGTTCCACGATCGTTCTGGTCGGCTACAGCAAGAGCGGTGAGATGACCCTGCCGATGAGTCTGGTTCTCGACAAAGAACTGACTTTCAAAACGGTCTTCCGTTACCGCCATATCTATCCGATCGCAATCGATGCGGTAGCTTCCGGAAAAGTAAACGTAAAAGGAATCGTTACTAATATTTACGATCTTGACGATGTGCAGCGGGCGATGGATGAGAGTGTGCATAATAAGGCAGACATTGTAAAAGGTGTGATTAAGATTCATCCGTAAGAGTTGAAAGAATCGTAAAAAGCAGAAAGCATATAGGTGTCAGGCATTTCTACGCAAGAACTTTGTAAGAGTGCCTGGCACTTTTAAAATAAAAAGTCGGAATTGACCTATAAATCAGCCGAAATCATATCTGGAAAATCTCTTGTTTTTGAGTAAAATAAAAGTAGTGGGCGGCGATTGCGCCGCAGGAAAATAGTTACTGGTCACAGAGTGAACAGTAACGAAAATAACAGGCATGGCGGTCCGCCGGAGAATGCGGCGGGACGGCCGGAAAAGAGGTTTGTGATGAAAAAATGGACAAGAGTCATGTATCAGCCAAATCTTCCCCTGGAAGCAGGCAGATATGTAACAGCAAGTAAAGAACATATTGCATTATCCCTGGAGGCAGCGACAGAGGGTATGGTGCTTCTGAAAAATGAGAACAATATCCTGCCGTTAAAGAACGGTTCCCGGATCACACTGTTCGGACGCGGAAGTTTTGACTATGTCAAAGGCGGCGGCGGAAGTGGCGATGTAACCGTATCTTATGTACATAATCTGTATGATGGTTTCAAAACCCTGGAAGATAAAGTTCAGGTATACGAACCGGTAGCAAATTTTTATAAGAAAAATGTAGAAGAACAGTATGCAATCGGAAGAGCACCGGGTATGACCGAAGAACCGGAACTTCCACAGGAACTTCTGGATGGCGCAAGAGCATTCGGGGATACTGCGCTTGTTGTACTGAGTCGTTTTTCCGGAGAAGGATGGGATCGTTCCAGTGTGGAATACAATGGCGAGTTCAACCCGTGGCCGGACGAGACCAGCATGCCGAAACTGTCTGCGCAATTGTATCCGGATGGTGATTTTTACCTGACTGCAGGCGAGAAAAAACTGCTGGCGCAGGTAGAAGAAGTATATGATAAGATTGTAGTTGTCCTGAACATCGGTGGTGTGATCGATCTGTCCTGGATCAAGAGAGATGATAAGATCGGGGCTGCTTTATACGGTGGTCAGGGCGGTATGGAAGGCGGAACCGCAATGGCACAGGTACTGTGCGGTCTGGTCAATCCATCCGGTAAACTGGCAGATACCTTTGCCGCAAGACTGGAAGATTATCCGTCCACGGAAAACTTCCATGAGTCTGTAGAATATGTGGATTACACCGAAGATATTTACGTTGGTTACCGTTATTTTGAGACGATTCCGGGCGCAGCTGAAAAAGTGGTTTATCCGTTCGGTTACGGTCTATCCTACACAACCTTCGAGGTGGAGACACAGAAAGCATGGGAAGAGGCAGACTCTATCAACGTACGGGTGAAAGTAACCAATACCGGAGATATGGCGGGTAAAGAGGTCGTACAGCTGTATTACAGAGCACCACAGGGACTGTTAAAGAAACCGGCGAAAGAATTGGGTGCATTTAAGAAAACCCGCCTTCTGCAGCCAGGAGAGAGTCATACGATGGTACTGACCGTCACAAAAGAAGCAATGGCATCCTACGACGATCTTGGAAAAGTAGCAAAATCTGCTTATGTTCTGGAAAAAGGCGCATATTCTTTTTATATTGGAACCTCCGTAAGAAATAACGAAAAAACAGCTTATGAATATCTGGTAGCAGAAGATACCGTGGTAAAACAGCTGGAAGCAAAGCTGACACCGTCAGGTCTGTCTAAGAGAATGCTTTCCGACGGAACCTACGAGGAACTGCCTCAGACTGAAGGAAATGATCCCAATGGCTGTGCATTTGAAAAAATGGTTCCGGGAACTGATGAGGGCATCCTGCCGGAAGTACGCTTCCGCGAGCATCGTCTGGCACTCTATGTAGTGAAAAAAGGTGCAAAACCATTTATCGAGGTAGCAGAAGGAAAGATCACCCTGGACGAGTTCATGAGTCAGCTTTCCGATGACGATCTGATCGAACTGCTTGGCGGACAGCCAAATACCGGCGTGGCCAATACCTTTGGTTTCGGTAATCTGCCGGATTACGGTGTACCGAACATTATGACAGCCGACGGACCTGCCGGTCTTCGTATCACACCGGAATGTGGCGTGTGTACAACTGCATGGCCATGCGCAACCCTTCTCGCCTACACCTGGAACCCGGATCTGGTAGAACAGGTAGGTGCAGCCGGAGCAGAAGAAGTGAAAGAAAATAATATCGCCGTATGGCTGACACCCGCTGTCAACATTCACAGAAATCCTTTGTGCGGAAGAAACTTTGAGTATTATTCCGAAGATCCGCTGCTTGCAGGTAAGATGGCAGCAGGTATGGTACGTGGTATCCAGTCTCAACATATCGGCGCTTCCGTAAAACATTTTGCCGCCAACAACAAAGAGACAAACAGAAAGCACAGCGATTCCCGTGTATCCGAACGTGCCCTTCGTGAGATTTATCTGAAACAGTTTGAAATTATCGTAAAAGAATCCGATCCGTGGACGATCATGAGCTCCTACAACGTGATCAACGGTCACAGAGCTTCGGAAAATAAAGAACTTCTGGAAGACATCCTTCGCGGAGAATGGGGATTCCAGGGCATGGTTACCACAGACTGGTGGACCCGTGGTGAGCATTACAAAGAAATCAAAGCCGGCAATGATGTCAAGATGGCAACCGGTTATCCGGAACGTGTGAAGAAGGCTATGGAACTTGGCGAACTTACCCGTGCGGATCTGGAACACTGTGCAAGACGTGTACTGGAACTGATCCTGAAAATCGATTAAATATAACTAACAGTTACGATTAATCAAAAAATATGCATAAAAAGTGAGAAAAAAAGCAAACAGAAAAAGAATCTACTTTCTGTTTGCTTTTTTTTGCAAAAATATAAAAGGCCGTACTGGATTACTGGAAAAAAACAGGGTATAGTAATAAGAAAACAGAGCGTGTAAGAGGAGTAACAAACGATGAACAGAAAGATAGAAAATCCTTTCCTCTATGTAGAAGTCAGTGACCGCGGAGCAGAACTGATGCGGATTATGAGAAAGGATACCGGTGCGGAGATTCTCTGGAATGGGGATCCGGCTTTCTGGAGCTACCGGTCTCCGATTCTTTTTCCGAATGTGGGAAGTACCTGGCAGAAAAAAATGAAGATCAACGGAAAGGAATATCAGACCCGTCAGCATGGATTTGCCAGAGAAAAAGAATTCACCTGTGTGGAAGAAGGTACGGAAAAACTTCGCTACCGGTTAATGTCTGACGAAGAGACAAGAAAGTACTATCCATTTGATTTTGTATTATGGATCACCTATGAACTGAGAGAAAAAGAGGTTCTCGTCAGCTGGGAAGTGGAAAACCGATCCGGGGAAGTCATGAGTTTTACGATTGGCGGACATCCGGGCTTCCGTTTTGAAAAAGAAGGAGAACAGAAAGAAGACTACGAACTATATTTTCCGGAAAATACAGAGTTTACCGCTACCGCAGTCGATCTGGTCAACGGTACCGGAAAACCGGATCAGAAATACCGGGTGAAACTGACAGATCATACGCTGGTGTTAAGTGACCAGCTGTTTGATGTGGACACGCTGGTAGTTGACGATGCACAGATCCGGGAAGTATGGCTCAGAAGAAAAGCCACCGGGCGGCTTTATGCGGGAGTCCGTTGTATCGATGAATTTTGCAGTTTTGGAATCTGGTCCCTTCCGAAAGGACCGTATGTCTGTCTGGAACCCTGGGCGGGAAGATGTGATGATGAAGGGTTTTGTGAAGATATTTCCCGAAAGCCGGGAATCAACCGGGCGAAGCCGGGAGAATGCTGGAAAAAACAGTATGCGATTCTGATCGGATAGAACAGAGTATCTTAAGAGGTGTATTTACAACAGGGAAAAAGAGTGTCAGATGTAAGAATCCGGCACTTTTCTGTTATCTGCAGAAGAAAAATAGCAGAGGATAAATTTTATAATTATAGAAATTACAGGGAGGTTTTTGTATGGGAAGAGCAATTTATGTGAGCAGTGTAAACGGAGATGATGCAAACAGCGGGTATGCACCGGAGAAAGCATTCCGCAGTCTGAGAAAGGTAAACCAGATGGAGATCCAGCCGGGCGATCAGATCCTTCTGGAGCGGGGATCAGTATTTATCGGAGAGTACCTGCACCT